>Ga0209671_1002571_pt1 | contig 16755 bp, 8 predicted proteins | sample WorMetHERISLAND2_2_FD_187401 | JGI IMG/M metagenome (GOLD analysis project Ga0209671, IMG submission 187401) | Marine gutless worms symbiont microbial communities from Max Planck institute for Marine Microbiology, Germany - Olavius geniculatus... | ecosystem: Host-associated > Annelida >...
AGCAGTGGTGTGGGACAACCCTGCAGGAGTTAAGCCACGCTGCCCTAGATAGGCAGCGGTGGGCAGCGATAGTAAGAATGGCGTCAGACACCAACGGGCATTGAGCCCACGGTTGTCGATGTCGATGATTACAGTTTCTGCTTCGACTTTGGTCACGGCACGCTCGATGTGTTGTTGCTGTTTAGGTGGTGATAATAAGCGTGAGTGCTGTGGGCGTGTTTATTCACGTGGTAGCGATGCTCTTTGACACCGAGACACGACTGACTCTCATGTACACGCGCAACCAGTTCTACGCCTTCGCCATGTTCCTCTGCTTCATCCAGCTCATGGATTTCCTCTCCTTCCACCACCTCTTCGGTCCCTGGGCCATTATTATCCGAGAAATGATGAAGGACCTCGTTTTGTTCTTGCTCGTGCTTGTCATCTTTCTGCTGGGATTCACGTTCCAGATGGCTGCTGTCTACCTGCCTGTGACGGCGCCGCCCGCCAACGTCCCGGACTTCGGTGACGGAGACGGTTCGGGAGGAGTTATCGCCAGGACTCCGCTGGCGACCTTTGAGATGTTGTTTTTCTCGCTGTTTGGACTGGTGGACCCGTGGAACCTGCCGCCGTTGAGTAGGAACCCGTGGTGGTCGGTTCCACTGGTGAAAGCGATCCTCGGAGTGTTTCTGATCATTACCGTTATCATGCTTATCAACCTGCTCATCGCCATGATGTCGGACACCTACCAGGAGATCGAGGGTCAGTCGGACATCGAGTGGAAGTTTGGTCGGGCGAAGTTGTTTCGTAACATGAACAAGACGGCGTCGACACCTTCTCCGCTCAACCTCGTCACTAAACTCATCACCTACTGCAAGATTCTGCGCAAACACGGAAGTAAGTTCAGTGCGCAGTTTGAAATTTATGAACGTTATCGATAGCCTGGATTTAATAAATTTCGTCGTTAGTAAAAATAATGTTTCTAAAGTGTATAGCAGTAGATAAATGAAGGAATTCAAATACTGATTTTTTGCTTTTCTCGTCTTCTTTCGTTTATTGTCATAAATATTCGGTAGTCTTTGAAAGTAGCCATAACAAGAGGGTGCGGCCGTTGAGGGGTCGCCCGCTATGGGGCCGTCCTTGCAGGTGAGTATGGACAGACGGAGGGAACGGCCGTTGCCATGGTAACGAGGTCACCCGGGGCAAGGCGGCGAGGATTCCTTATGACACCTGCCAAATATGTCACTTATATACGCAAGTCAACCAATCAACATCTAGAAATTCTGATAATTAGGCTTACCTTGACACAACTACTGTGTCCCATGACCTTGACCTTTGACCCCTTGACCTTGAAATTGGTCCACGGGGTGCTCGTGTCCCGGGGACCCTTCCTACCGAGTTTGGTATTCGTAGGCCTTTTCGTTTTCCCACTAAGGTGGAGGCACGGGACAGACAGACAGACGGACAGGATCAACACATGATGGGGCCTTCTTTTAGGAAGGACGGCCCCATAATAATGATAACGTTGACAAGTCTACAAATAACAACTAGTTCGACTGAGTGACTGTAGAGCTTAAATGTTTGCAAACTTCTGTGACTAGGCCTAGCTGAAACACCGTTGAAGCGCTTTCGAAGTTAGTTTTAAACTAATTCGAACTTTTTTATTTGTTGACCTTTTTCAAACTAGTTCGAACTTCATACATGTAGTTAATATTTTGAACTTCTGAACTATGAACTACAGGGTGCGGCAGAAAAAAAGTGGACCCCTAAATTTTTTCGCCGTTTTCTCAGCAACTGTTTGAGATTTTAATATGAAATTTGACGGCTTTATTTAGTAAAACCTTCTACATTTGAATGCCAAGTAAAATGTGATACTATTGAAAAACGATGAAGTTATAGACTTTTTAACATGATCGTCTACCGATTTTTCGGCGTTCAAAAATGTTCATGCTAAAAATGCTATTTAATTTTCAAAAACTGGTTACACATTACTGCCGATGACGTCACAGTGACGTTTTGATAAACAGCAATTTATATTGTTTATAAATTATCATTAAATTTTCGTTCCTTTAAAGCAATCGCCGGCTGATGGTGTTGATGAGGTGAGATGCAGTGACGTATCGATAGTGTTTGCTGTTGATCAGAGAAGGTCTGCAGCATCAACACTCAGGAGTTGGTCAACGAAGAAGAAGGACTGGACATGGTGGACGAACGCGCTGACTACGTTACTTCACCGCGACGACCATCTACCGTCGTACAGCGATCATCCACTGCCGCTCCTTCGCTTTATACACACTTAGGTTTTTGCTGTTTTATCACAAGGACAAGAATCAACGCTAGTCCAGACATCAACTGCCAATCCTTGGTTCCTGATGTTTTACCACACAAGATGTACTTCAGTCCGCAGATGCACTGCCGGTATACTTGTGTTTAGAGCACGATAACGATGTGCATATAAATGCTCGTGTAGCTTTTCTTTACCTCAGTACATCAGAAGTTAGTGCAGAGCTCATCATCCACTGCCGGTCCTTGTGCCTGCTGTTTCAGCTGCTGTCGCCGTTCCCAGTCCAGAGTCTTGCCCGTTGAAGGTACAGCGCCGTCTGTTCATAATGGCCCGTCTGTTCTACAGTCAGTCGGTAGTGTATTCTACAGCAATACAGGCAGCATTGTGCGGTTTACATAGCCTAACTAGAAAGCAGTCAGAGCCCGCAGGTACCTCTGCCAAGGCAAAGCTATTCCCCAGGTGACGTCACCATTTTTGGTTTTGCAGCGGTTCCCTTATGCCCCCTTTAACGCAATGGTAACGAACATTTTAAAGTGATCCAGAATCCAGGATTCCTGCCGGATCACCCCCAAAATTGAACCACCTGACATACCCTCAACATTTCAGAAAGATCCATCCATAACGTTTTGAGTTATCTTGCTAACAGACAGATAGACAGACAGACAAACAAACAAAGTCTGGCAAAAACATTACCTCCTTGGCGGAAATAATAGAACGTCTTGCGAACTGAAGTTACCTAAGAACTCAGCTGTAACTTACTTAACTAACGTAGTATTTGTCAGCCCTGTCGTTGGTTGTAAATTATAAACTTATAAAGTAAGTAAATAAGTAAACAAGAATGATTAACTTCGGAATAAAGAGGCGTCATTTGAGGGGACAGGTCGAGGCTGGGGTGGGTACTTGGTACTTAATCATAAAATAAACCAAAAATGGTACCACAAATAAAATCATAAATCCTTCGCGGTCCGCAGACCCCCAAAGATTTATGATTTTTTTTCTCAGTAAATAGTACCTTTGAAAAAGTGCTACTGTTGCAAGAATAATACGTTACGTAGAATGAGACCCGCAATGATTCAATAAAAATAACGCCACTGCCGGAATAGTAAGACAGTTTATTAATTGCGGAAATAGTAGAAAGTATAAGAATAGGTTTTATCACGGTCTGCAGTAGGCTACATTAGCCTATGCGAGTGTAACTACAGGCATAATACACTGTAGACTGCGTTGAAACGTATACTAATTTCGTGAATTTGATCGACGGCGTTAATCTATCTGCCTTGGACATGCGTGCTGCGAACAAACGCGATCCGGACTCGTTTCAGTCGTCACGTTCGACTGGACTGGGATTATGGGCGCTAGCGACAAGGCCAACAAAAAATTCCTGCGCTTCCCGTAGACGTCCCTTCTTAGAAAAAAAACTCGCATATTTGAAATTTTCATTGAACCTTTAAAAATACCAGTGCAGTTTTTAGTATGCTTTCCAAGTATCACTGCAATATTGAGGCCAAATGCAAACATTTAGCCTGCAATATTGCAGTATCTTTGCTTAAGTTCACGTGATTACTACTTAGTGTGTCGGTTTGTTTTTATGAGTTGTTGGATATTATTATATGACACGTATGACACGTCGTCGTATAATAATAAATAATAAAATAAATTTCGCAGTCTCCGTCCCTATTTTTTGCTGGCTGCAACCGGAAGCACTGCATCATAGTCATTAGATAGTTTTACTGCGATGATAACGCCATAAAGTAAGCACGCTACATCGCGGTCTATAGATTGCATTACTTACTTGCTTGCTTACTGTGTGTTGTGGCACAGAAGCGGGTATGTTGCATGCGTCTCAGCGAGAAGTCGAGCGAGTGGAAGACGTCGTCAGTTGGGAGACGGTCGTCGACAGATACATTCAACTACAAGGCGGCATGCCGCCTGACAACGCTGACTACAACAAATAACTTTTGCCTGTTACCTGCGTCTGGGAAAGCGGAGTTATGTGATAGGATAGCATAGAAATGCGGTAGAAATGCAGGTTCGCGTTAAATGCACAGCAAGCAACGGTTTGTCATTATTGTTGCACATTGTCGATCTCTTAACATCAGCGGCGTTGTGCCTTGTGTGATAACAAAGTAGGGGACAGATAGTTGCGGTTCTTTCATATGTTAAGCCAAAAAATGTCTCAACACGAAATCACGATGTCTGAGAAATGCACTAATGTTTAAGTACCAAATTGTGCTTATTCGTTTAGCGGAAAACAGCGCAAAGGTATGCTGATCTGTGTTGCATTTACTTGATATAGGCTATGCCTAAAAATGCAAACTCCAGGCGTGCTATTCACGAAAGGTCGTACGCAAGAAATCTTGCGTAGGATGTTCGTACGCAAGTTCTACGCCTGACGTACATGTAGGCTATTCACGAAACTTTGTGTACGTACGCCGTGCGTAAACATGGCGTAAATTTTGCGTAAAATTTACGCCAGCCACGAGGCTGTCGTACAGTTTGCATAAATTCGCCGAATGATATTTTGCGATATCTAGGCCTACGTCGATTGTTATCCTGTGATTACTGTTAATTTATGATAGATATCCTTGTCTAAATTAATTTTAGTCAGTTGGTCGTGATGTCACGCAAACTGCCATTACTGCAAAACGGTCAAAACTATATGGACTAAAAATTTAACGACCCTCCTATTATTTTACTAAGTTATATTTTTTAACCATTAAATAATCAGTCACGGTCAATCAATCGACCGATCAAAACACATTTATATAGCGTCATCTGTCGAGAACGAATATCAGAGGCGCGTTTTAATTACCGGCACTGTTAAAAAATTAGTCAAAAATTAGTACAAAATTAGGCCTACCTGGCGAAGATATGCAGAGTTGCAGATTCACAAGCGCCTTCCAGTTATTATCGTGATGATCCAGCGTTTCAACTCTCGTGCTGTGCAGTTCAGTTTGCGTCTCAGCCATTGTTAGCCGGCCGTAGGCCTACTTCAGTAACGGTCGAGCTATTGGCACGAGTTGTCGTCCGTCTTTCCCTCCGTCCGTCTGTAACGGTGAAGTGAGATGCAGTGAAGTATCAACTTCAAGTGTTTGCTGTTGATCAGAGAAGGTCTGCAACATCAACACTCAGGAGTTGGTCAACGAAGAAGAAGGACTGGCTAGTGTTTGGGAAACATTTTCAAATTTGAGCTTGAATGAAGGGGGTAGAAAACAATGTGCATTTTCAACGGAAAACTACCAAATGTTAACCGATTTTCAAAATTCTTTTACTGTCAGAATCAAGAGACAATTTGCAATAAAACTTTTACTACAGATCCCGCCACGCCTAAAGTGTGTCGCTACACTACCTTGTGAAATGTCAGTGTCTTAAAGAGTAACAATTGAAAACAGAATGACTTCTGCAACAATATATTTTAAGAAATTAACAACAGAACAATGTGTTTGTTGTCTCAGTTATTGTCTAAAAAGTCATGTCTCACAGTTTTACTGTGCGACTGATTGTGGGGAAAGTTACGTTACGGGACGTTATTTCTACGACGCTTGGTGGTTTTCAGTCACACAAACCGATATTAGGAAATTAACGTTTTTATTCAACGTTTATGAACATTTTCCTGCCACACTTCTGAACGGTTTTTTACTAGTTACTGTGAAATTTCAACTGAATGTACATCATAGATAAATTAAAAATAAGTAACATTTATACAGCAGATGTAACTTATACGGCGCTTTGTGGAAGTGTTCATACAAACCTCTATTAACAAATTTTTCTCGGCTAGTCGCGATTTTCGCCGCCGGTAGCGGCTTAGCAAAATTTTGGCGGCTGGCGGAAAGCTAAGTCAACAGCTTAGAGGTCTACATAATTATGATGGCGTATGTTGATGTCAACTGCGCCTGATCTGAACGCTGTCGATGTTCTCATGATATACATTTCGTTGAATTAAATTTAAAAAACGATTAAGGTATTTCTTAACAGGTGACCGCTTATAAAGTCATTGAATTGTTTAATGTTACTAAGCTTAGGTGATCACTGAGCGCTTCTTTGTGCCAAAATGCGTTTGCAGCTTTGGCGCTACCCTACACCCTACTCTGCTCCCCAGACCTCTGAGTTAGTGCCCTACCTCAAGAATCCCAGCCCACTGTAGCCTCCAGCCTCGATTTTCGGCCCTTCTGGCCTCAGGGATCCATGTTAGTGAGTCTATGTTAATTCGCCTCCCCAGGTAAAATTTCGTCCCACACCCAAAAAAGTAAATTTGGATTGACAACCCTAATCCAAGGTGTGAGTTAATACAGACACACACTGCAGTTTTCAACACTATCGTGTCAAATATCAACAACAAAGACACTGCGTTCAGACATAGGCCACAACGTTCGATTTGAGCAACAGACTATGCATGATCCAAGCTGGACCAGTTCGTACATACAAATCAGTTCTGAAGCATTACACGATCATTTCTATGCAGAGAAACAGGCAAAGATGGCACAATAATGCTTACTCCAACCAGTGGCATCAAGCCAAGGTAGGAGGGGGGGGGCAAACACTCCAAATTTGGGGTTCGAAAAAATGATCCACTAGAAAGCAGTCATAGCCCGCAGGTACCTCCGCCAAGACAAAGCTATTCGCCAGGTGGCGTCACCGTCTTCGCTTTGCCAGCGGTTCCCTTATGCCCCCTTTAATGCAATAGTAACGAAAATTTCAAAGTGATCCAGAATCCAGGATTCCTGCCAGATCACGCTCAAAATTGCATCACTGGCAGTTTATGCCATGCCCGACATACCTCAAAATTTCAGAAAGATCCGTCCATAACTTTTCGAGTTATCTTGTGGACTCACAGACAAACAAACGAACAAAAACCGGCAAAAACATTACCTCCTTGGCGGAGGTAATCATCTGGTGAATAAAATGTGGTCCAAAAATGCGAAATTTTGAGATAAAAACCCCATTGTGGGGAAAATTAGAGGCAAAATTGAAATTTGGAGTGTCCAGAATCTTGTTTGTTGGAAATCTGCTGCTGTCTGCCCAAATATTGCAACTTCCTACACTTTTAACCTACGACGCCGCTGTCTGCAGCACGAAAACTATATCGGCACAGAAATGGTGCACTGTGACTTATTATGCAGCCATCCATGGAGCATTCGTTCAATTTCACGCCTTAACATGACCTGACCTAATTTTCAGCAAACGACGTTCACGGTAATTAGGTCGAGACATGTAGATGTTAGCGCTGAACATGCGACATTTTCTGGAGTTTTTTTGACATCATCCTGTGACCTTGACCTCATTAGAAGTGAAAATTGGCAAACTAGTTATTCCTGCACCGGAAAAACGTTCCCACCGATTTTGGTTTGCTGATGCCATTTTGTTTTTCACTTATGAGCAGGAACGAAAAGTTGGGTGGATGGACAACGCCCCCCTCCGTAGCCAGCCTAGTAAGAGATACAATATGCACAAGAGCATAACCGGACAGAACAGACCTATCAGGTCAGCACTCGGCAATGACAGAATTACGTCAGGCATTACGCAAATCTAAATAATTTAAGTTTTCAACAGCTTCAAAGTAATTCAAATTCAATGCAATCATATTATGCCATCAAACTGGAGAATTTACTTACTATCTTAGTAGCTGCTAAACTTACTTACTTACTTAATTCTCAATCTTCACATCACTAACATGAAACGGTATTGGTACATTTGCTAGCGCTGTTATGCTACAAAACAAACTATCTACCCCAAATTACTAACTCAAAAGCTACTTGCAAGTGTTCTTAAAACAGCTTAGCTACACTTCCTTAACCAGAACAAGCACAAATGATAATTGCTCCAATATTTTGAGCAACTTTTGCTAAACTTGTAAACTCAATTAACGCAGCATAGTATGCATTATGCGCTATACACATTTTAAATGCACCATAACATCAAAAACATTTATAATATGTCTTCTGCATAGTAGAAAACAAAGCTTCAACAGTCAACACATCATAATTTTCAACCACTGTACAACGTATTATTTACATCAGATTCAGACAAAAACGTTTAATTGCAGCAGATAATCTGTACACTGGCAACTGCATAGTAACACTGTAAGTTACATGTTCAAAAACATGATAATAATCTCCAAAAACATTCAAACCATTGTAACAAAATACACGGCTGGATTAAATAGGCGGGGGGAGGGGCACAGCAAAAAATAAAGCAAAACCCGATTCAGCTCAACTGAAATAAATTTTTTTTTATCTTTTGCACGTTAAACAACAAGTGCCAAATAACTTAGAAGTAAACTAAGGGATTGCATTCCATTTCTATTCACTAGATGGCAGAAGCAATTTGCGACTGCATGTTTGGGCTGGGATTCAACTTCCAAAATCTCTCTTTCCAATGGGATCAGGGACCCCATCAGACACAGGGTGGCTTGGTAGTCTAACTCTGTCACCAAGCAGTATAATTTGGTACCGGTCAAAGGGCGGTGATGCCCCGAGGCTGGGAAGGTAACTGTAGGTCTGGCGTCGCACTGGCCATGTGTCACAGACTCAAGTGGTTTATCCACCTACAGGTTCAACGGCCTCGAGTGGGAGATGAGCACCCCGCCTACACCCCAGCTGGGGCATGGCTCCCTTTACCTTTTATCAGACACAGTGTGTCACACACTAGACCCCACAAGTGTACTCTGACAATGGTTCCTACTACTCTGCAGAATTCATTTTCCCTGACTTTTCCAACTTTCCAGGTCAAAAAGAATCGTCTTCCCTGAATAATTTGTTCACGCGAAATACCAACGTTGGCTTTCAACCGCACTAGAAACAAGGGCGGCAAAACAAATTGAAAAGTAAAAATACAAATAATCTGCGAGCAAAGCGAGAAGAAAAAATTTCAAACTGTTGTACGTAGTCTATGTACAGCAGTTCAATTTTTTTCCCGCATCTTTGTTAACTTCTGCACCCTGGTACTTTGATTTTCCCCGACTTTCTCTAACCGTAGTAAAAAACTACCGTAATAAAACTGACGTTAGACCAACTTCAAAACAAATGGGGACCAGAATATATGCTACATTCACTACCACAGTAATCCAGCCCTGTGAATAATATGAGACTATATACTGGACATGCTGCATAAAATGTGGTCTCCATCCAACACAATGCATACACTGGGCGACTTCACTTTTTGACTTAGACATTCGCTGAGCCTTTTCGCTGAGCGAAAGCTAAAGCTAAACGCTAAAGTCTGTACTTAGACCAAAGTTCAACTAATCGATTAAAAAATGGCGGAAAACCGGTAAACCTAACAGGAAATAAATCAACCAGTTATGCTTGGACTTGCTTATTTAATTGCGCCGTTCACGCAAATGACATAATTAAGTAACGTCATACATCATTGTGCAGCCATTACGGCGTTTATTTTTGGTACCAGACTGTTTTAATTTACTAAAATATTTGTGTTAGTCGCCATGTTTTCACTCAGCGAAATCACTTCACTTTTTGACTTAAGTAGGTACTTAGACCGAAGTTTAGGCTCAGCGAAAGTCTCAGCAAAAGTCTAAGTCAAAAAGTGAAGTCGCCCATTGAAGACAAGGAAGTAGGTAACAAAAGCAACAAATGCAACAGCCAAAATGCAAGGATAACAGCGATCACTGTGGCCATTACATTTGTTGCATCCGTTGCATTGCATACATTGGGTTGGGTGGAAATGATACATAAGACGAGCCGTGTAAGTGCATTAAACCAGTCAATGAAGACAGCAGTAGGCTCAGCAGTATCACGAGGTAGTAGTCTAGAAAAACTTTCGTCACATGAGCACACGAAGTCACGTGGATCGTTGTCCGATTGCGCAGATGTCTCGCGGCGTCACGACTCAGTCGCCGATAGTCTCGCAGGGCGAATACAGCCGCCAGTGAGAAGTCGCGATCCCCACCAGTTGCCAGCAGGTCAAACACGCAAGCATCGAGGAAGAAATCTACGAGTCCCTCCTCCCGACACACTGTCACAGCATCCTCCGTGCTCAGTGACGAAGTGATATGATTCAACGACAGTCGCTCCGCAACGGGGCACCGCGTCGTACACAGCTGGACGTCTGGTCCGCCGGCAAACGCGGTGGCGATTTTTCCCGGTGTCCGAACCGCAACTGAGAAGTGACGGCCGTGCTTTCGCAGTACGACCAGCGTAGCGATGTGCTGTAGAACAATCTCAACATGTTGACCAGCGACGATGTTCGACACACGGACTGTCTCGGCCGCACCGTATGACGGCATCCCACCATTGAACACTGGTGACAGAGGCTCCGCTGATGTTGCCTGGTAGGTGATGTAGCGACTTGAGATACAGTCATGGTAGCGCTTCAATACGACCGTCACCTGAGCAACACGCACATTCCAAACACATGGTGGCTCAGTGGCGTAACAGTAAGGCGTCGGACTGTTGGACTTCCAATCAATAGGTCATGTGTTCAACTCCTGGTCAGGTCGCTGTCAAGTGCTTAGGGCCGGTTTCTGGATCTTAACTGGCCGGTCAAGTTAGTGCTAACTGACAGATTTGCATAACTCGCGTTTCCCGTTGCACTAACCAACGGTCAAAATGGCTAAAAATTTAACTGGCCGAAATCGGCCAGTTAGCTGGCCAGTTAGTTAGTCCATCACAGTTATCGTATTTAATGCAAATATTGTACCATTTTGCAAGCAGTTAATTGAAGAATGTGATACTATAAAAGGATTTTACCATATAGCAATGTCTTCAAAATGCACGAGGAGACATTTGCTGCTACAAATTTTACTACAAAATCCATTCATGAATGGCTGTCCACAATTGCTTGGCTGGCTCGTGGGCTGGCTGACAAGTGCTTGCGCTCATTAAAATTCATGACGTCTGCCTGCGCTAGGCGAAAATGATTAGCGCTGTGCGCATCGTTGCTAAGCAACTATAGTTTAACATTCAGTTAGCTAACGGCCAGTCAAGGTTTTATTCAGAAATGCACACAAACTTAACTAGCCAGTTACAATTAACAGACGGTTTACTAACTGATCAGTTAACTAAAAGATCCAGAAACTTGCCCTTACTGAATGGATGGGTAACTGTTGGCAGACAGGTAAACCATCTATCTATAACCAACACCCTTGAAATCAACTCCGCCTTACATCCCTCCCAGGATAAATAAACCAAGTACTGAGGTTAAGATGAGGCACGCTCACTTGTGTCAAGCGACAGGTGTGTGATCCCATACAACAGGTGACATGCCTTAGCTATGTGATGGGTTCCTCTCACCATTTTTACCATTCATGGTAATCGCTGTTAAAGAGTTATTGGTTAAGCCCATCTAAAAACCCAGCCCAAACTTAATTCAATTTTAGTTTTCTGTTCCACTGATAATGAAATGCTTCATGGCTGTAAAGTTTTTTTAAACTTTCAAGTTTAAACCAATAACTTGGTTTTGGGTTTCCTAGAGAATGCTGGCCTTAAATTTAAGGTCAGATGCACATGATGAGTTTAATCACGATCACTCCGATTAAATGCCAGAAGAAAATAACAACAGATAAATAAATGCTGCAATACCAGCATGCAATGAATTTATTTTCTGTCTGGTGCAACACAGACTGTTCAGACAACAAGCAAAACAACTGACTCAATTTCCTTCTTCTATACACTGTGTTTAGAAAAAAACACCCACTCACGTTTTATTTTATATCTCCGTGGAAAATGTTCAGATTTTCACAAAAATTTTAGGAGGTGTTTAAGAGGAAACAAGTATTCCACCAGTATAAAAGATATTTTTTTGCTACCAATGACGTCATGTTGACATCATACTTCCACGTTTGTAAACTATAGGTTTTACCGCTGAAGACATGCCTTTGATAAAATGTTTGCAAGTCAGCAAGGGTTATGGAGCAGCAAGTTTGTGCAAGACGTTTCCGGTCAATACACAGACAATTGAATATTGATGGAATAAAATGTTTAAATAAAAAAAATTGAAATGACCGGCAGTATCAAGCTGTTTGACTGATAGTGAGCAAGTGGTCATGGATGCAGTGACGCAGTGCGTGTATGCTTGCCAACATCAGCAGAGTTGAGGATCTCGCATTCAGCCAAAAAGATAAATCATGAAAACAGTTCAAAATGGAAAATTGTGTAAGGAATTAGCATATTTTTGGGCTCTGTCAGCACAATGGTCTGTTTTAATATTTTACCAATGTCTGTCTTCAATGGTAAAACCCATAATATACAAACACGGAAATATGATGTCAGCATGACATCACCAGTAACAAAGAAAATCCAGTTTGTTTACAAGTGGAATGTTTGTTTCCTCCTAAATATTGCCTGAAAATTTCGTGAAAATCTGGACATTTTTCACGAAAATATATAAGAAAATGTGAGTGGGTGATTCTTTTCTGAACACAGTGTATATACTAAAATAAGATAGCCATATGCACCATGTCGTATGCGCTACCCAGTACAAATTCATTGTTGTAAATGGCCAAACTACAACTTCTGCATTTCACAAGGTGGAACAGCAACAGCATTAAGGTGTAGTGGGCAAAACTAGTCACTTATGTCAAGCTTCTGCATGATGTGACATGCCATAAATATAAAGATTGGCCAACGTTTCAAAGGATTTGTCAAACAAAAAAATGGCACAGTTATTCTGGGATGAGATGTTATGTCATGATGTAAACTGACAAATAATGCTGATACCTTGGCTATAGCAGTGCCACCACCGGGTAATGTTTCACTAGTGACTTGTACAGACAGATAAGCATTGTCAACCAGCGGCCATGCTCCATTCATCCGACACGTGTCATGAGTGCCGTCAAATGTCCAGAGATGCGGGTCTCCAAACACTGCACAGTACCTGTGATCTCGTGGTCCTCGGTACGTGCACACCGCACTGGGGGTCGGCGTTTGAGGAAAGTGACCGCCAGGCCTTGGAATAGCAGCCGGACGCTGAAACACTGCAAGTATCCAAACAAGCAAGCAAGCAGCTTACTGAACACATTGTCAAATGCACATGCGCACAAAGTGCATTAGTGCAAACTGCAGACACAATATTAAATCATAAATACAGAAATGCAAAACAACAGCAAAACTTGCAAACAAGTAAGCTATATACTTTTTAATATTTTATAGTATTGGGTTGTGTCAAAACCTCCAAAAATATGCCACAGAATCTAAAACAAAGAAATTCGCGTGATCGACTAACTTTCAGCAAATATTCCTATAAAATAAGCATTTTACGCCAAATTTTGCTGAAAAAAATCTCCACGGTGGAATAGTCTGGCAATACCTGGACCATCGGGCGAGCAGTTTAATGATTTCATCTGCTTCTCAGCCACACGTCGTGAACTGTGGAAATAAAGGTTGCCAAGACATGACTGAGACATGTTCTGAATGCATCGGTAGAACGTCCGCAGTGCCTGGCAGTGGGTGCGGAAGCTCCGACCGCCTGAGGATGATGATGATTGCTGGGTATGTCGACCTCGTTGTAGTGAGCGTGGTACGTCATGACGTAGCTGCAATGAGTCCTGAGCTGCCTGGTATAGCTCGAGACAGTCCTGCAGATCACACAGAGAGTCCAACGCTGCCTCTTCCTCATCTTCAATATCGTCATCATAGTCATCATCGTCGTAGGCCTCTGAAAATCCACAAAAACACATGCCAACCACAATTATTACACAGATGCGAGATGAGAAAAAGGTAAATTAAATCTGTGATAAGAGTGTGGCTAGACTTTGTTGTTTCCATAGCATAATATAAACGTTTATAACATTAATGAAGCAAACCACAATTGCTGAACTTCAAAACTGTTCAGAGAGATGCCTATAATCACAAATGATAAACAAAACTACAACCAACCAGACATCATCAGTGCGTCGGATTGAAAGGCGATGGTCTGTAATAAGACCAGCAGTGCAAACATCCAAAGTAGCAAACAGCCGCTGGTCAATCGCTGCCCCATACCCATCCATGCACTACGATGGTACTCTCAACGATGACCAATCAGAACGTTGAGTCAGTCATAATACGACCACATCATCAATGAACTTTCGGCGCCTTGTGCCCTTGGCCAAACGCACATCAAGCACCGATGTATGTTGCAGAAAACTCGTTAGTAAATTAATATTAATTCATCGTATGGTGTCCGGCAAGGTCACAGACACCATAGTAATAACGTCGTTCATTTCTTATTTGCAGGAAACGCTTATTCCACTTTCAGCTGATCATTCTATTTCTGGACTCGTGCACTAACTGCGCGAAATGCAGAATTGTCTGTAGAGACGATCTCGCAATCATTTATCACCAGACGAAAAAGAGCACAATGTCATTAGTCAAAGTACAAATAAATCGTTTCCACGGGCGTCATTAATATCTATCATTTACAGGAATTCGATATATTTTTATCGTCTAAAATAAACAACACAACGCCATTTTGATGCCATAGAATTGCTACTTGCTAATATTTGTTATGTAGAGCTGTGCGGTGCACAAGATTTACGGACAAACAGTATTTGTTACTTTTTTTACCTTTTCGTTTTTAGCCGACTACATTATCTGACGAGCTTCGTCTTCACGTCTGTCTGTCGTCTGTAACGCATGTATTGTGGCTAAACGCAAAAATGTCTGAAGAAACCAATAAGATTGTCAGACCACAAGCTAAGGTACTTAGAGCAGTGCTGGGCAGAACCAACTTGGACCACATTGCCCAAATGTTGGGGGGTACTGTCTACTCTACATCACCAAATACCTGCATTGCGAATTGCAGCCAAACTGCTTCAGCTTCCGGCATGGTTACTATTGACAGCCTATAAGAACTGACCAAAGCCCCATATGAATGGTAGTTTGCTTAGCACTGAAAAGGTCAAGTTGCATGAAAAAATATATTATGAATAAGTGTAGAATGCAATGCTAATCAGTAATATGCTGATCAATTGAAATAAAAGCATCGCGTTACATCAAAAATTTTAATTAGAATTGTTTTGCGAACCAAATGATGATGTCACCTACACTTTGTTTACGTGCAGCGTGCAAGACTAGTGTGTCGTCATAGTGTCAATGCAGCGCGTGCTCAGTAAGGGAAATTCGTTTGCAGTGAGGAACCAGAAGTCGGAATCTGTCGGCAATTGGTGCAACATAAGGGCATACAGTCGGCCTACTTCCGGTACAAATAGTGACATCTCAAAATGCAAGCAGTCTCTTTGTCCGATACCACGCTCCATTGACGCCCTTAGTGTCGAATTCTCTTACACTACGCTGACACTAATACTGCAAGTTCCTTCACAATTATCCACTTTGAAGTTTATTTTTTACGGTATAAAAACAATATTAGCAATAGGAAGATTAATAAAAATTGACAAAGTAACATTTGAAAATGCCAATTAGCACTTAATAACAGTTACGTAAAAAAACGCGACTGGGCCTTTAAGTACACGTCAGTTGTTTTGATATATCCGTTTATGCTGCACTAGCCTACTCAAATGTGCTTTTTTTCCTGTACATGAGGCAAATAAGTTCTATTTTAACTTACATGACTTGCATCATGGTTTTAGTTCACTGTTTTATCATGTGCCAGATAAAACTACACAACAGCAGACTGGCTGTGGGTTTCCGGTGCTAACTGGTGCGATGAGCATTTTATTTGTGGCATATGTATGAATAACAGGCTAAAGCAGGTCACTATTACCTCATGCAATAATCTTTAATCAAATCAATCTCTTTTTAAATTACTGTCCAAAGCTAATGGTTAAAAATGATCGCTTAGTGGTGGTTTTAGGCCTGGGCCGGAGGCATAGCCTCCCCCAGTTTTGCTTTCGTGACCAGCCACGATTTTTTTTGCAAAGATAAGACAAATATCTGATTTCTTTGCATTACCAAACTGTAGAAATGTGGGCAAATTTGCAGCTTTGATTGAACGTCCAAAAACCAAAAGTGCTTCAGCTTCATGGGGACCCCCTGACCAGGGGCTCTGCCCCTGGACTCTGCTGGGGGCCCTGACCCCAGACCCCCATTATAGGCTCACACTGCCACGCTTGCCATGGGGCCATGCCCCCTCAGATGTTGCGGCCTAGAACCTCCATTGTGACTGCTGAGGATTAAAATGGTCGAACTGAAACAAGCTGAGCTATACAATGAAAAACAGCTGATAAGGTACAAATGGCACGTCATTATTAAAATATTACAACTGTTCAAAAGAGCAAATGTCAATGCGAACGTCAATATAGCAGTTCCTGCTTGACAGCAGGTCTATGTAATATGAAATGCTGCCTCTAACAGAACACCATCAACTACTGTGTGCAAATCAAAACATTGATGCACATACACACTGTTCATATGCTGCAAATTATTACCACAATACTGTAAGTCAGTGGACTGCATCAGGAGAGATGCATGGCCGTAAGGTTATCTGGTCAGGGAATGAACAGAAGCATGAAGCAGGCGTCGGGTTCCTCCTGAGTAAGCGGGCCCGCGAGGCACTACTTGGTTATAAACCAGTAAGTGACAGGGTTATGGTTGCAAGAT
>Ga0209671_1002572_pt1 | contig 16755 bp, 8 predicted proteins | sample WorMetHERISLAND2_2_FD_187401 | JGI IMG/M metagenome (GOLD analysis project Ga0209671, IMG submission 187401) | Marine gutless worms symbiont microbial communities from Max Planck institute for Marine Microbiology, Germany - Olavius geniculatus... | ecosystem: Host-associated > Annelida >...
AGAGGAGTTGAGAATGTTGTACGTCAATGTGGCAAGTTTGAATTCAATGCGTTGATCAATTGGGAGCCAATGCAGATCCTGGAGAATATCAGATAAGCGAGTACCACGAGGGAGAGCGTGCCTGGCAGCAACTCTGGCAAGTGTATTTTGGATGCGCTAAAGACGGTTAATATTTTTCTGAGTAGTGCCGAAAAGAAGAGAATTAGCGTAGTCTAAGCGAGAGCAGACCAGGGAAGAAGCGACTGATTTGGCCACATCATCAGTGATGGCCGAACGAATATGGCGGAGTGACCGGATGTGATAATAAGCAGATCTGCAGATGGAGCTGATGTGTTTATCCAAAGATAGGTGACAGTATTCGTAACTATTCTTCCTGAAACATCATCAAGACATACTAGACAGACAGTAGTTACACAATTTAAACACAGACATGGCCTACTTGTCAATGCAATAGCCTATAAGTCTGCAGAAAACAGTTACGTCATTCCAGAAAAATGTAATCAGAAGTGCACAGCAAACGACTGGCCAGTGTCATGGGCTCAGCTTACCGCCGGGCTGAGTTTACCACATAGTACTACTGTGCAAGCATGACCTACTTACATGTCAAGTAGGTAAACATGGCCCACGTAAGGTGGGCTCAGTTTACCAAGTGGGCTGATTTTACCATGGTACGAATTAATGTGTTACTGTTGATATTTCCCGCAAGCCGAATTTACCGACTATGGTGACATTACCTGACTCTAATTAAAGCATTTTACTGGTTGCAGTATTCATTACCCTTCAGTATTGCGTCACTATGTTTGAATTTGAAAACGTGTATACCAGCAACTATTGTCATATAAAAAAACTGAATTGAAAAATTTCCGAAGAACATGATCTTGTAATCAAGACAAAAAATAAGCGTGATACTATGAAGGCATACGTTCTTTTCTTAATTGGCCAAGGCATTCGGTGGCATTTCTTGTGGTACCATACTCAGATTTCAAACTCAACCCAGTAAACACAATAAATAAGTAGGTCGCGCATGCGCAGTAGTACTCTGTGGTAAACTCAGCCCGGCGGTAAGATGACTAGATGAGCCCATGACACCGGCCGCACCGAACCGCCGTCTTTTAGACAGACCGGTTATCCAGCAGCTCACCACCCAACTAGTTCACTACACGATAGAAATAAACATAGACTGTGAGCAATTTGTGCATAACTGGCAATTCACTGTAAAAGAGCGAAATGTAAACAAAAAAAAACGCCACACATGCGCAACTCAATACCTACTAAGTAAGACAAGTTCGTACCTGACAGTGCTGGAAAATCGAATCCGTTCACTGTTTGTCTTCAAATCTCGAAAATGCTTGTACAGGTTTCTGTCTCGGTATAATCTGCTGACCGAAATGTCCAAAAATTCTTTCCATTCATCGAATGCAAACATTTTCAAAACAAAAGGGGAGTGGCACTTTGCCGCGAATATTTAAATCAGTTAGTGTATGCTCAATCTAAATAACGCAAGCAGCAATAATGTGAATATGATAACAATACACGAATTTATGAAAATTGGTATAGCGTCAAGAAAAAATAACAGATAAATATTTTGCACGAGTTTATTTAAATAACTGTTATAAGTTACAAAATTACCAAACAATAAACATCTGTTAGCTGTTTATTAATCAATTAATTTAGTAACATGCAAGGGCCGAAATCATTAGTTGCGAAATTTATAAAAAAAATTTTAGCCGCAGCCATCGTACCACCATTGTAGTCGGTGCGCGTTGTCGTCTGCGTTTTGCCTTGTGTAGATTTGCTACTTTTGTGAGTACTTTGAGTATTATTGTGGGTATTTTCTTGGCGTTATTACTTGCTACTTTAAGTAGGACTGTTCGTCATTGGTGTATTAAACATCTATGCCTATGTAAGGGGCGAATAAAAGCGGGAGCGTGCTATGGCGCCTGCACGCCAACTCTAGGCTTTGAAGCACGCAAAGCGTTCATCCTGGTTGGCACTAAATACCGAAAATATACCGAAAACGTTGTCGGTACCGAACGACCGACAACCGAAAATTCACTGTTTTCGATTGCTCAGTAATCACTATAATGCAGTCAGTTGTGCTCGTTTGATCGTACAGATGATCACCACGTGTTCTTCAGAAGTTCAGACGGAAGAGAAGCTGGGTAACTGGACACATGGATGCTGCGTCGGCGTTCACTTTATTGACAGATAGCAAGATACATGCTGGCTGGAAAAAAGTTTGAAAGAAAAAAATTAAAAATAACAAACTGGAGGAAGGAGACAATTTCTTCTGGTAGTGAATTGTTGGTTCAGCCTCCCCCCTCCAGAAAAAGTGTTACAAATCTGTTGCCACAAGATGCGTCTTGAGAGCTGTAAATAAATAAATTAATCAATAGGGCTAAGGTGTTGGCAGCAATGACAGTGCTCACCAGACCCTGTAGCTGCTCAAACGTTTTTGCCCTGTCCGCAGTGGCTTCTATCCCTATACCTGGTGGGCGCAGATATACCTGGTGAAGTGTTGATAAGGTTGTAGATCAGAACTTCCCCCCATTTTTCACTGGGTAAACTACACCCTTAACAACCTGCTATTTTTACTTTTCCCTTATTTCTCCATTTTCCCCTAACAAAACTTCCCCCTATTTTTCAATTTACACATAAAGAGGAAAAACCTAAAATGGAGGGGAAAAGTTGAGTTAGAAATTTGGGGGGAATCTGAGTCCAAAACTAGGGAAGTTGCGCTCGATTTTGATTCCAGATTTGGATTTTGATTCCAGATTTGGAGGGATAGAAGCCACTGCCTCTCCTAGTGGGACATGAAGTTGCAATTTTCTGACAGCCAGCTGCAAATTTTTGACAGATTATATATGACATTATGGTTGCTTAAAAGTTCAATTGTGCCTCTAAATTTCTTGGAAACGGTGAATTTTTTCTCTAAATTATTTATTTTTTGTAAGAAAATTGTCTGTCAGAAAAACAGTTTTTCTGACAGGCTAAAATTTATAAAGGGGGAATTGCCACCCTGCTATTGCCACTCGCCTTTTTAAACCCTCCCCCTCTTCCATGCCGCCACTGGAAGCCAGTGTTTGTCAAACGCTCAGAGCCGGCGGAAGGGCTCCCCATACCCCCCGGCCGGGGGGGGCCTCAAGTATGCTCAGGGGTCTCATGCTAGGTGTGAAAAAATTTCCTAGTTTTTTTATAGAAATATATTTTAAAATATAAAATGAATAAACATGTGGAAAGTTTACCAAAAGTGGACAATTCTAGTTATTACTTTTTATTACTGTACAGTATTCTGTGACGTATTGCAATTTATAGACGTCATTGAAAAGACAACACAAATTGTATCTCATTTTTGCGTTTCAAATTCTTTTAAAAGAGGGCAAATTTGTGACTTTCAATGAATGTCCTAAAGCACCAGGGGCTCTGCCCCTGGACCCCGCTAGGGGCCTCACACTTGTATTTAGCGGGGGCCTCCAACTCTCTAACGCCGGCACTGCAAACACTGCTATAGACTTTGTGAACGTGTATAGTGTAGGTCTGCAAATTGCCTGTGTTTACAGTTTACAGCAAGTCTTTGGTGATACTGCATAATGTCACCCGTTCTATGCAACTCACTCACTCTGTTGCTGCAATGCTCAGATAGTGATGTTACCCTTGTTGTCATTTTGTCAATGATGGAGAGATATGCTATGAAGTGCGGACGAAGTCAGTGCATTAAGTGGTGTCGCCAAAGCTCTTTGTGCGCGTGCGAACTATGGTATTAAAGCCTAAAGCCAGCTAGCTGAGCCAGCCTTTGATATCCGTATTTATCACCGCCGAATGCGAGGCTCAGCAGAGCGTATCCGGTCACGCATCAAGTAGCCTACTTGCTGCTGCTTCTTCTCCACTCTCAAACAATTATTTCGTCAGCTCGTTGCCGAAATACTGTCGCTCAATTCACCGGCCCTGCACCCGGTCGTTTGTATACGGCGACCTGCATGCATGCCCAGTAGTCCGGCCGGCCGGCGAGCTGTCAAAATACTGACGGCGGATCAGCGTCTTCTTTGGTGGGCGCGCCGCCGCCGCACTGACATTGTCTACATAGCGGCACTCTGTCATCTTTCTCCCATGTCAGCGCCTGTCAACAGTCGTATTTCATTCAACTGTAACTAAAATTATATAGCAGCAAACAGCATTGGATTAACTAAAACTACAACTGCTGACAAACAGTTATCCAGTTATACAGTTGCACTGTTAAGTGAAATTTTTAGATCTGCATAATTATGGTATACAGATCATTGATCTCGGTCTTGGCCGGTGACTGGTGACATTGTAAATTTATGTTCTTTCAGTGGACCATCTTTTCTGAAATTTGATCATTGGAACGATCATACAGAACCTAGGAACGTTGAAACTATTAGAAATGAGGGTATGGATGCTCATGTAATAAAAATAACAGATGACTGAAAGCGAGATCAGGTCCCCTCAATATAGTAGAACGGAAGCAGGAGCACATTTTTTCTCGCCAGTGTCAGAAAAGTACTGGCACAGCATGGCAGTTTTGTAAGTGTAACTGAAAAAAAAACAATAACTGAAATAACACATGCAGCCAGACGTCGTCTCTTTGTGATACTTGCGTCAACGTGAATGAATGGCATAATGTTTTCTTGCACCTGCTTGCCAATGCCCTGACAATGTTTAATTGAACTGGTTTCCAGCCCCAGGCGGAATATTAAATTCTATTTTGCCGCATGCATGTATGTCTCTTCTCAGATATCTGTCTTTGGTATACATGTAATTCGTCATCTCTATGGCAGAGGGTGTTTTTTTCACAGTCAATGAGCAATGTTGAAAGTCAGTTTATTTCTGTTAGCATATGCAAATGCTAAGTGCCAGTATTTGGCACTGTTTGCTATATTTTCGTTTTTGTGTTGTGTAGCACTAAGCACATATACTCAATGCGCTCTGGTAGCTAGGGTCCAGTGGCAGTTAAAATAAGAAGCAGAAGGACTTAAAAAGTCTTATAAGAGAACCCACGAACTGAAGCATTGCTGCATTGGTCTGTTACCGGTTTTGACAAGTCAGTTCTTTTCTTAAGTAAACACTAAGTGGTCAGTATGAAGTTTGGTCATGGTATGGCGTAAAAAATTGTTGTGCTTCTGGTTGCAGCCGGCAAGAAATTAGGGACAGGGGTGGTGAAAATTTATTAAATTATTTATTTGTATATCATGACGTTCTCGTGTAATATTACCCAACAACTCATAAAAAACAATAGTACTCAAAGTACTTAAGCCATGATACTGCAACATTTCAGGCTAGTTGCAAACAGTTATTTTCAGTAAAATTTTGAAAGCATATGAAAAACTGCACTGATATTTTTGAAGGTCCAATAAAATTTTTAAGGAAGAAGGTTTTTTCTAGGGATGGAGGCAACCGGAAGCACAGAAATTTTTTTAGGCCTAAGTTAATTATTGACAAATGATCTCAGAATATCTAAAGCTATATTAGCTAAAGATTATGAGGATTCTCATACTTCTAAGTTTAATTCTTATCTGCAGTGCATTTGTCTGGATTTGGTCCTTTGGGTCACAGTGAGCTTGCTCACTCACTGGGTGCATTGTGGTGAATGGTAGATTGGTAGGCTAGCCTACAGAAATTTTTATGCAAGGTCATAATGTCTAATGCAGACCAGCTGCTGTTAGTGCCTTTGTCTAGCACCGTGATATATCCCGTGTATGTATGCATATAAGCTGCCAGTTCACTGCTGACAGACTGTAGTGTATAGTTAGGGTGGCGCATAAAAAGTGAAACGACGTGCTCAGTGGGGAATTTTTAGCTTTGATTATTGCAGTTAAGTGCAGTTATGTTAAACACTTTTGCTACTGTCGACACTTGACATCATCACCATTATTTATTGCACAAAAATCAGCAAAGCAATAGAAAATGCAACAGGAACGAGTCAAACGCTATAATATCATACATGTAGGCCCCTAGCTTTCTGCATGTGGCGTGCACGCTACAGAAGTGAAAATGAAATTTCTGCATTATTCTGGGTTACCCTGTAGTCTGTAGATGCACGTGTGTGCAATGTGCAGTCATCAGATGGACTGTTTAGCGTCGCTGGGTTGGCCGGCGGCGCCGCCGTATAAAAACAAACTGGAGGCACCGAGTACTTGGATATAATCTAGCAGACTGTTAGCTGAAGACGGCGTATCTAGTCAAAGTACTCTAGCTGGGTGCGTCTTATTAACTCTGCCACCACGTATGCTGCATGTTTTCTGTCGCTCAGCATTGCATACTCCCAACTTATCATGCACCATATCTATACGTCTTTCTGCACTGTAATCATGGCTCTGTAGTATACACTGCCTGGCGATTGGGGGCTCTTCAGGCTTCACCCTGTTATATAGCCCTAGTCCAGTGTTGATAATAAGCATAGTACTGTATATACATGTAGCATGATCTGCAGTTACCCATATTTAACCGAAAGATTGTCTCAGTGATATGCAGTGAGAAACGCTGAATAACAACTGGACTGTCCGCCGACAACTGCTGTGATTCCAATGGACGGAACATTGCTTGATGATGTAGTAGAGACCATAGATGAACTGATGAAGTTTTGATGGTCGAAGGATCAAGGTCAAGTTCGCTATGTGGTTAGGCGTGGTGCAAAACTTCCGGCCTAGTATGATGTCTTTTGGACGGTTGATGGATTTCAACAGCACGTCGATTCTTAGACGGATCGTCCAAGTATCGTCTAGTTTATGTGGTATATGGACGGACTAAAGACTTAAGTATCCAGTCGATCAAGTCTGCGACTAGGCCTGGCCACTGCGTGGAATTCCATCCGTTGTATAGCGGCGGCGACCGGGCGGCGGGTGGTGGCCAATGTGGCGTCAATCAGACTGTCCATATATTTTGCTGAACCGGGCGAGTCGAAGTTTGTTTGGCCTCTCGGTTTGTGGCGGTATTAGAATCGTTTGTTTTCCGATCCGCTTTAGCGCCACAGTTCTGTAAACCGATATATTCTGTTTGACGAGTCGTCATGTTAACTATAGGTCATGATATAAAGGATGTGCGTTCGATCACCCCTGCCAGTCCATTTGGAACGCCCTTTCTGATTTGCTTAAAAATAGGACACATTTTCCGTCTACTTTTAGACCCTAGTTTAAACATTTCCATACTTTTCTTTCTGCTAGCACAGTGAGCGCATTTGGGATTACATGTATTTACAGTTAAGGCGATCTATAAATGATTGACCTACGTATTTACATTGTGAATGATTTTTGTGATCTGTGCCTTGGCCATGAGTTTCTTTATTATAACGCCACATCCAGCAGCGATTATAAGGTAGGCTTACTGTTTGCACTCCTCGATCACTTAGCAGTTCTTTACACATAACTGCGGATCGCAGTCTTTGTTTCAGTGACCTCACAGTGGTGACCTGTGCGGGCCGCTGGCTCTCGGTTGACCCCGGCTGCTATCAGGCGCCTATATAGCGGCGCTAGCGCAGCAGCCGCTATCTCAGCATCACTGGCCGGCTGCCTCCTGCTGCTGCTGCTGCTAGTACTTATCAACTGATGTCGGCAGCCAGTCAGACTCAGTCCCAGTCTATTGCTGGCGGCGGAGGCTGGGTGTTGACTAGTTGCTAGGGAGAACCGTCAGCACCGTTATATATCGTACAGCAACTAGCTATGTGTTGCTGCCGCAGTGGAGTGGACAGACGAAATTCGCTGCGTATGACGATGATAGGAATTTTGACGTGTACGCCGCCGCCGTCGTATGTGTAGCGTGCACACAGCATTGCTGGCGTACATACTCTCGTGCTGAGTTAGATGAATTCTGTTCCGTTGCTTGATATCGCTGACCTCCTTCTTATCTATCGCCTGTGGGACCAGCGGCCGTCGCTTTCGGCATCAGCATCCCGACTATACCGTCGTAGGTACGCATAACAAGTTTCATCTATTTATGCGTTATTCTAAGGCATGTAAAGCACTAAAGCTGTGTTGACAGAAGAAGACCTAATTCTTTTGCTTAGCCGTTAAGTGGTACATCCGTTCCGAGGCGTGTTAAGCCGTGGTGGTTATATATAATGTGAAACATTTTTTGTAGTCTGGTTGGTGTTTTACTTTACTTGTAACTGTGGCTTTAACTTCGATAGATTGACTGATTGGTTGTAGCAGTTCCATCATTCTTGATCAATCATTAGTTAAGTATTCTTTTTAGTTTAGCCAGAGCAGTGGTTCTTGATGAAGTTTGTTCACTTGGTTTATGAATAAAGAATGACTGTAGCGCTGACGCGGCTGAAGTGAGAAGAAATGGATTTAAATGAATTTGTGCATCTGTATGGGTTAAAAAATTCGGTTCATCATGAGTGATGCTGGAGGTGGTGGTAAGATAACTAACTAATAACTATATACTATTTCCACCACTAACGCGGACGAAGCTACACGGACCATTTATCAGACATAGATCTGATGAGAGAATCGTCTGGTCCGTCGGGTCGATATTGCCGTGTGAACGGGACTGCCTCGGGCGCCGCCGTGTGTTCGCGCTAATAGCGATGGGAAAATTGGGAGAAACGTTTCCAGCATCCGCATCAGCGTCAGCAGCTGCGGTGGTGGTGGTGGCGGTGGAATTAACTGGACTGGCTGGAGTGAGTATGGAGTGTATGTAACTGGAGTAGTGCTGTTGTGGATCACTGCCTTCGTCGGTGCTGGCCCGCCGGAGGTCTCCAGGTGCAGCAACGCTCATACCCAGTGATTGGATGGCTAGCCACTACCACTACTGCTGGAGCTGGGCGATTAAAATTCTGTTTCGATTTCGTTGTTCTGTTCGATTCAGGGCACTGAGGTAGACAGGAGAGGGGCATGGGGTTCATGTTCTCCTCCCCCAGTTTTCCAGGCGGGACAAGCACAAACTGCTTTCAAACTGCAGTTAAAATTGGTCAGTTGATTCTTTAAAAAAATTGGTAAAATTGTTGCCACCGCATCTCATATTTTAAAGATATTATAATACACCAAATTCGATTTTGGCTGGGTCTCAGCTACTGGTTTTCAGGGTTGCAATAAACCTGTTTTTAACGTCTTACTGTCTATCTGTGCCGTGACTTATGACTCCAGACTTTGATAGTCACTTTTATCACTGGAGCTGGGAGTCCCGGTGATAAAAAGGACGATGTACAGTAGATAAGCCAAAAATGGTGTGAACGTTCCCCGGGATGCGAGTAACCGGTGTACCCGTTTTCAGGCCAGAACGTTAAGGGTCAAGGTCGTCAGACGCAAAATCTCAGGGTTAGCGGATCAGGCGTGCTGGACGACTCAGGCGCCGACTGCAAAATAGACGTAGCCCATCACTATAGGTCGTCAGTCGAACGGACATGTCGGGACTTGGCGTCCACGGTCTGTACGGCCCTAGGCTCTAGGTATATAGCAAGTTGGGTGCGTTCGTCTGTGGCGTGCGCGGTGTGGTTACGATTTGTTCGCTGATTGATTCGGGCGCTGATCGCCGACTTCGCCGTCCTGCTAAACTGTCTAATGACTTGCAGAGATCCTGCTAGGTGTAGCTAGCTAGCTCTGTGTATACATACAGTACAGTTCCAGTGCCGGTCGCTGGTAGGTCCACTAGGGTGGTGCTGTGTAGCCACGACTTCCACCGGCGTCCATTTACGGACTGATTGCGACCAAGTCCAGTGACTATATATGACCGTCTACCCCCTCACCCACTCTTTTCCCCACCCTGCACCTATTAACCCTTGCTCACAGTTACAACACAACTAATGATAGATGATGATCATGATCATCATGAAGTCATCTAATGTATAAGCCGCACAATGTCTGCAGAGCTGAATATGAGGCGACAGGATAGATACAAGCTGTCTCTAAGTAAGTAAGTAAGTAAAATGTAAATTTTTATATCGCATACATTAAGTAAACCTCTGATGCGCTAGATGCAATGAGCAGTACCCAGTAGCACCCCCTGCATGTATCAACGTATTGTAGCTTCAGCGTTGTCGCGTTATTCATCCCATTTGCTGTAAATAATTAACAGTTAGCTGTTCCTTTCGTATCCTAGTCTTGCCTCTAGAATGTACTTTTTTGTTGTGACCAGTTTCAGTACAGCACTTATGCCGCTGTCGTAATCTTGATTGATTTATGCTCGCCAGTGCGGCGGAGGGTTAATGTTAAGGACAAGCAGCGTTCGGTGCTGCTACGTATTACCACTAATCAGCTGTGGATATGACACGTACCCGGTCGTACAGTGCCGTGCGGTGCAGACTTCAGCCGTGTGCAGAGTGTGGCGACGGCGTCAGCAGCTGTTGCTAATCATAATTGCCGGGGTCTCTAGCGGCGATTGATTGACAGACAGACTGACGGACAGTGTGTGCTTCCGCAATCACGACCCACTGACAGATCATGGTTTGACTGACAATTTGACGGATGCTGCAAATAGATGTCCGTGGTCTGTCTCTCTGTGGCCGATAAAAGAACTGTTATGCTGCACAGTTGTCCGCCATAAAGTTAACACTTCACTTTTGTTGTTATGGTAATTTTTCAAAGAGCAGTGGTGTAACTGTTTTCATTTTTGTACTCTTACTGCAATGTAATAACGTACTCACATAATTATCTGAACTCTGGCGTAAAAACACATTCACACGCAGTAAACTAAAAAACCAATCACCTCGTTATACAGTCCTTGATATACTTTTTTGTGTAGACTTATCAGCGTGGACAATGCAGCGCTGCTGTCCTGCTATCAGTGTATTTTTCATCTCAACTGAAAAACTGCTTAGCACTGACTAAAAGACAGCGCATCCAGTCTGTTGCTTCTACCAAGTGTTGCTATCTGTGCGTCGATTGGCACTGCATGGTTGATGCTAATGTCTTATTATCAGAGACAGATTTGTCACTGATGCGTTGCTAAGGGATTGCATCATCATCTCTGCCTATTAACTGTACTGAATCGTGAACTTGAGTGATAAGTCGAGTGGCTCCCAGGGTTTGCATTGCCTTTTTATTAACAGAAGAAGACCATAGACCGAGCAAGCTCTGTTGCGGTGGGAGCTTATTTCTTTTGCAGAGTTTTGAGTTTGTGAGTGGGCGACGATTGAACTCAATTAAGCTAGCATAAAACCAGTGTTTGAACTGTGAAAAATTACCTGGGGAGTTGAACTTTTCGACGATCGGAGCCCAACAAAATTGTGATGTAAATTGTATGTCTACAGTAGCCTATATAGCTGACCCCCTGTACATAATTTGACAGTGTGTTAGGGGGTTGAGAAAACAGTTGGGGGTTCAACCTCCCTCCCACCAGTAATTCAAACTCTGCATACAACTCTGTTTGAGTCAGCCGGAGGCCTTCTCCGTTTGTTAACAGAGAGCGCTTTTAACTGACTTGGCCAGTATGCCAGCAGTTCTGGTAACAAACTTTGTATGGTTACCTGTCCGCAGACAGTGTCTGGTCAGTGGTCACTATAGTCTGAAAGGCCACTTGTCGGAAATTGGCCTGAAAATTGGCTATAACTCGGTCCGCCGTAGCCGGGATCTGCCATAGACAAACGGCTGTCATAGCGAAGGTCTGCCAAAGCCAAAGATACAATTTGTACTTATTTCTAACTCTGTCACTAACCCAGTCTTTCTCTGTAACCTTGGCGCTGTTCGGAGTAGTGCCCCTTCAGACTATCCCCCGTGGGCTCCGGCTCCACAGACAGCCATTCGGGCATATATACTAACCGGGCTCGGCGTAGTGTCACACTATTGTAGCATCAGTTGATGTTTGATTGACAGTCAGTGCTGTTAATTGTAGCTACTAAAAAGTGATGGACATCGAGGCAGGGTGATAAACAGATGCTGACTGCTGCTGATAGTGCTGCTGCGGCTACTGCTGCTGGTTGCCGTAGCAACGCGGCAATCATGAGCGAGTCGTCAGTTTCCCCTAGTATCAACAACAACAACGTTGCCACGGACTTGTCGTCGTCGTCAGCCGCAGCCGGTCACGACGACAACCGCCAGCGACCCATCGACAGATCTAAACCACGCAAAGGTTCGTCATATCTATCAATATCTTTATTAAACTATTATTTGTAATGTGTGAATTTTACGATCGAAGAATAAAGAGTCTGTCGGTCAATATGATGTGCACCGTCTGCCTATCTATACAACCATTACTATGAATGCTCTGTGAAACGTCCTCGGTTCATGCTGACTGTGGTGTTTCTATGCTCTCATCGTTCTCCAGTTTGAAGCCGTATACGGGAACGGGAGAGACGGACGGACGGATGGACGGACGGACGAGATTCGCAATGCGGCCTATTAGCCTTTGGACGGCCGCATGTAATGCCGCCATTACAGAGGAAGGCCACTGTGCATGCGTTGCAAAGATGAAAAAAGTCGTAGTGTCACGACTCACACCCTGTCATAATCAGCCTAGAAGCTAAGAAAATGTTAACAGTTGAAGGGTTATGCAGGAATGACTGATCGGCACCATAACTCTATAAAGAACCCATGATCTTTTATCACGTAATTGGGGCACTACAAAATTTTTATAGGATATGATTCCATATAGGCTGTATGATATGAACTTTGCTAAATGTTTTTTGGCGTCAAACATTTTTTGCAGCTGTATCTTTTATAGATCGTTTGAGTATAGGATGAAGGTATTGTACTATGCGCAGTTTGCGGCCGTGCAAGTTAGGAATAGTCTGTGCTGTACGCCGTACGGGAGGTAATAGCATGGCATGTTGATGATGCTGCATAGTGGCTATGGCTAGTGCATATAGGCGGCTTTGGCGCCGTGTTGACTTTAAACTGTCTGCAAGCAGCATCCATGCTTCATGTAGCAGTAGCAGTAAGATGAACGCTGTCTGTGGCGCCTTGCTGTGAGCCGCCTATCCAGTTACATTCACAGAGACCCTAGAAGCCAGCCAGCCATTGAGTGCTGAGATATGTGTATGGACTCCAGACCGACCCCCGCACACCGCTCTGCCATGCAGCTCAGTCTCTATATATATTATACCACGTGTGTTAATAACGAGCTTTCAGTTGGCTAAAAAAAAGGTGTGGACACTTACACTGGGTCTTGGATCTTGGACCGTTTGACTGTGGCTTTACAGGATCTGTCTGTGATACTGGGCATCAGTGGCGCGCCATATATTAGGGGATTAGGCCTACTCAGTACTGTACAACGTATATAGTAAGGTTGCATTTCCGGTTTTTGGTGCCAACGTGTGGAATGAGTTTCGACTTTTCTTTCCATCGGGCATTACATTTACCTTCGCACCATCACTGTTGGTCTTCAGCCAGCGTCTCATTCCCGAATCTACTCATTTGACACTTTACTGACGTGGTCTTTATGCTTATTATTTAGGCCACGTTGAGCCTCTCTGTGATGATGATGATGCTTTGAAGCTATAGAGATTGTGTGAAAATTTTAAATAAAATATCATTTGTTTGACATTCTGGCCAGAGATCATGTTTATCGGCGCCGGTTTTTGGCTATAAACGTATCACGGGCTTGACATCTATGTATAACTGTATATCCACACAAAACATTTTGTACGGTTGATGGCGAGTTCTAGTTGGTGTCCTCTTGAAATAGCGGAGTAGCAGTTTCCTTAGCTGAACTCTTTAGCTGAAGTCACTCTACATGTGCAGTTGCCTAGGTGTTGCTTGTTGCGGCATCTAATACAGGTACGGGTATCTGTAGGTGCCTAGGTGTGTCTGCCAGTCTGGTGATTGCTACGGTATACCAGTGCACGTTTGATGACGCCGTCTGGTTACTTATATCATGCAGCGGCAATACTACCCTAATCCATTGAAGATATACCTATTCCTCATTAGTGTCAAATTGCTCTGATTTGATGACTATGCGGATGGTTGGTTATATGTACTTGCATTCCGCCATATCTACCTGGGATTGTCTGGAATTGATTGGAAGTTGATAAAATCTAGGTAGGCTACGGTGGGAGTTGGTTGGATCTTATTATTGTAATGGAAATTATTGTATTGGAGATGTTTCAAGAATATCGATATTACAAAATTTTGTTCGATCGACATGAACATCAGCGCAAGAAGTATTCGTAGTTACTTCGCTCTATGGCAATAAAACACCATGTTGTACAATAAATGCACAGCAAATCTGAATTAAATGGAGTTGGGTTTATTTATTACGCGACCGTCTAAGTAGGTCGCATTACTGGTCTTGGTGCAGGATTGTACTCAAAGACAAAACGGTGTAGAGAAACCAAAATTGTTATGAACTTTTCTTTGAGCGGGGATGCCAGTTTTAGTTCAGTAGGTCAAAGGTCATGGTTATGGTTAGCTGTATGTGGACGGTCGCGTAATATGTCGGATTGTCTTGTCGGCACTGGGCCGACGTTTGTATGTCTAGTGGTCGCAGAATGCATACAGACCACCTGCAGAGCTACGGTAGGTGGTGTGTGCCAACTGGTGGTCATGGACTGATCTGAATGCTACAGTTAACTGGCTCTCTGGTGGCCATACGCTAGAGGCCAGTCTGATCATTCTACTACCACCATGTACATTGTAGGTCCTGTATAGCCTGGTACATTGTTAGCACTTAGCAGGTCGGTGTGGAATGTTAATGCTAGCACGCGGCTGGCATCTCTGTGACTATGCTTCGCTGACCTGGTAGCACTTAATGAGCTGTTCAGCTGGTGGACACGGTCAGCTATGTTTCCCAATGCCCAAGCTAGTTTCCACGGTTAAATTCTGTTGGTGACGTCACATTGTCATCTCCCCCCGAGAAAAGTCGACCTTTCTATCCCCCTAAGAATTGTGTTTAATTTTTAGGCTTTCTATATGGTAACTGCAGTTTGCATTGCAGTGGAAACTTTATGTATCTGAATCTGGATCGTGATACAGAAACTTTTAACTGGATTGCCACCAAATCTTGAGTAGCTTCTAGTCATTTACTTTTATTTTAAATTCATTTGTCTGCTCATGCGAATGCTTGAGATGAATTGTCGAGAAGCCTGTTGACTTCATTAGCAGTGCAGTATATCTCTGTTCACTTCAATCAAGTCTGTCGTTCATTGTGAATGAGTGGCTGTCACTGTGTCAGTATATAATATGTAATGTAATGTACTCGAGACACGCAGTCGTCGAAAACAGCAGGAAAGTGACGCATATTTTGCGTAGTTTTCATGGTGAACTAAGACGCTCGACGGGTGGACGGATGGCCGCATATAATGTCAACACTCGGCGCCGACATCACATTCTTGTTGCCTGGATTACCGTGCTGTGTCGGCAGCTTTTTGAGCATTACCCTATTAGCTTAAGCGGTTCAGTGCGCGACCATACGGTATACAACACCCAGGCAGTCAATAGCAGTGCTATATAGTGGCTTTATAGCGAGTAGGCCAATGATGTTGTCTGTCGATGCTCGCTATACGACTTAATACGTCGCACCGCTGACGTACCGGCGCCTCTACGCCTTGGCACCCTTTCATGATCCGTGCCTTGTGACGACTTTGGCACCTTTCTTTGTGAGTAGGGGTGCACCGGATCCAGATCCAGATCCGGATCCGGCCAGAAAAAAAGGATCCGGCCGGATCCGCTGGATCCAGGCCGAATCCCAGAGAGGTCATGTATCCAAATAATTTCATGGCATTGACTATCAATTACTTCAAGTTACTGGCAACATATATAGTCTCTGTTGCATAATGTCTGGTGTCCAGAATTCATTGTCATTGATGATTATGAATAAAAAAAGCTTACTGTCGGATTCACGGACTTTAGATTCGGCCAGATCCGAATATTCTGGATCTAGTGCAGCCCTATTTGTGACATTGATGATACGTTTAGGCAGCTGTTGATAACTTCTCAATAATACGAGTACTGGCATTTGGAGCGCAATAGAGATGTCTTCGTTTCCGCGCTATATAAATTTGCGTTTTACTAACTTGCTTGTCTTTTTCATTTCATTTATTTAGAACTATTGAGTATACAAGCCAAAGCTTGGACGTTAGCAGCCACATCGCGCAGTATCCGCAGTGTAACTAACTACACTGGGGGACGTGGGGTATAGCTGGGGCTAAGGAAAGATAGAAACGGGGATGAGCTCTGCCATCATGGCTTTGTGGCTTGGCCGCTTGGGAAGGACTTATGCTTTTTAAAACAATCATCCCTGTCTGAGTCCAGCCGTGGCTACCATTGCGTCGTGTCGTCACGGCGCCGGGTCCGGGGCAGCGCGGGGCACGGTGTGCTCTCTGTCGCCGGGCAGGCAAGCGGAACCACCGGATGACGCGACGACGACGACGACGACGAAAGCTGTGCACGTTTATTAGCGACGACATGCGAACGACTCCAGCCCTGCGCTTTGGCTATATAGTGCTGCAGCACACGCGCTCGCTCTAATATATATGTACAGTATACGTGCAGTGCTAGATCTCGGCCGGCCCCTGTTTTGTGTCAGTCGCTCGTCGTAAAGTAGCACAACAGTGGTGTCGGTTCACGGAAGAAACGGCTATATCTGTCGGACCGTATACAACGTATTGTCGGCAATCGGTTTATGTAGAAATAATGGCGCTGGCGTGCATGTCGTGACTGCATAGTGTACTTGCTACATGTATATGCCATCTCTCTCTGTCAACAAAGTGGGTCGGTCCTTTTTCCGATCAACCGCAGATGACGTTGCTGATGATCAGAAGTCGTGTGTCACTTGCCGTTCTGTTCGTCGAAGTCTGCCTGTCGCCGTCCACATGCGGTGGACTGAACTGACACTGGCTGGTGGTCGCCGCCGTGCATGCTGGGACGC
>Ga0209671_1002574_pt1 | contig 16748 bp, 14 predicted proteins | sample WorMetHERISLAND2_2_FD_187401 | JGI IMG/M metagenome (GOLD analysis project Ga0209671, IMG submission 187401) | Marine gutless worms symbiont microbial communities from Max Planck institute for Marine Microbiology, Germany - Olavius geniculatus... | ecosystem: Host-associated > Annelida >...
GTTTTAATCAGTTTCTTCAGAATTAACTGACCAAATTTAGTACATGCAGTTTAAACAATAGGCCTAAAGGCAAGCAAGGACGGCGGAACAAATTCAAAAGTAGAGGTAGAAATAATCTGCGAGTGAAACGAGACAAAAGTTGAACTGTTGAACGCAGAATTATCACATTATCTTTAAAAATTCACAATATTTCGGGGTGGGTGTGGGAGTTAAACCCGCTAACTCTTTCCCCCCCTTAAAATACGGCTTTGATTCACATTGATATGGCAGACTATAGGCCCCCATACCGAGATTGACGAATAAGTCGCTGATCTCGAAGACAGCCTGAAATCCACGTCGTTCGACCTCGGTGACTTGTTTCTGGTCGTAGGTCAGGTACGTCTGCTTGGTAGCCTCCGGGCGGCCGCTCTTCGTCTCGAAGACGATGTTCAGACTGTCGCCGGTGCTGAAGATGGTACGGTTCTCAATGCTTCCGCAGTATGTGTCGATCTCCTCCGCCTCGTTGTCTGGTCCGTCGTACACCTTTATGTAGTCGAACGGACAGCTATACACGGACACATACATAAAACTTATAAACATTAAAGGGTTAAACGGCGTGTATAGTTCTTTATGATAACCCATCTCAGAGTTACGGAGCGTCGCTTGTCATATGGAATCACACAGTGATACCTACCACCTGACACCGGTGAACGCCCCCCCCCCGTTTAAGCCAAGACAACTGCAAACAGACACAGAAAACAGTGTTATAAAGTAGCGTCGCGGTGGGGCTGGGGTGGGAAAGCAAGAGACGATTGCCCACTCTAAGTTTTCAACTGGCGGAAAATTGTCTGAAAATCTTCTTTTTGTCGGCAAATTTTCGTTCAAGGATGCAAAATTTTGAGCTAAAACCCCAATTTGGGGGAGGAGGGAATTTAAGCCAAAAAAATTGAAATTTTGAGCATTAGTAATCTCCTCCGTCGGAAATTTGCAACAAAAACTGCAACTTCATGTCCCGCGTATTTTTTTAAGCCACGTCCGCTCAGTGACGAGTGACGACATATCGTGCCGCTATCCGCTTTACCTATGAAATTTTGGGCACAAATGGCACATTGGTTACTCCTGTCCCACGAAACGTTTGCACCAATTTTCGTTTTCCTACGCCTTCTAGTATTCAAGTTATAAAAGCCCGTATGTGCATCAGAGACAGACGGACAGACGAACGAACAAGACACGTCACTGCGGCCTATTCGTACGGCTGCACAATAAAAGTTAGAAAAATTTTTAAAAACGACTTCAAAATGCGTTTGTAAAAGACAAATAAGAAACTGTCTCCTTTTTACTTGATCGATATCGACAAAATCCATTCTATCAAAATACAGTTTTTGCGCGATCATCATCGAATTTTTGCCACCATAAGTAAATCTAAATACAATATCCGCTCTAATAGAACACACGTTCCTATTGTGCGCTACAAGTTTCGGCTGATATTATTACAACGTGGATAGAAGTACAGGCGGTAGTCGGTTGACAAGCACAATAGCACGTAATTACACTGCAGAAACTATTCACTATTGCGCTACACTATCGACATCACCGCTCGTCGAGTCGACCGAACTCTCTGATTGCTGCACTGGAAACGAACTGCCATAATGTCATGTTTAGATCGCATTGTGCAGGCTACAAAGTGCGACACTGTACCTCAAACCACGCTCAGCTCCCACTGGTGCTGCTTTCGCAATTTTCGACTGCAGTCGTGCGTCATAAAACAAACGACAGTGTAGCGTGTGCGATCCGAGCGTCGTTTAAGTACAACACCACACTGTCTGGAGTACTAAGTACTCGTTTATAATCTCCAGCAGCGCGGTATTTATTACCTGACCTGTGCAGCAGTGCTTGAGAAATTTTTTTTCACCTCCGTCGAACACTGCCGAAGAAGAACATTATCGTTGCGTTTTTGAATCTGTCTGAGTGCACAATGATTGATTCAAACAGACTGATATGCAAGTTATGAACCGCAAATTTGCCCACTTTTCGAAACTTTGGAAACACGAAGACATCAGATATTGACGTTATCTTTGCAAAAAATCATGGGCGGCCACGAAACTGAGGGGGCTGGAACAAAACTGGGGGGGCCGGTGTGCCTCTCCGGCCCGGGCCTAAAACCGCCACTGCGTACATCGTAGACAGTCGGCGAGCTATTAACCAATTTAGGATGTAAGTTGATGTCTGCAATCATCATCCACGAGTTACCGTATCAAATCCTAGCGTTACCTAATTGCAAGCTAACGTTCGATATAGCAGCGTCAGCATAGCGTCTATGGGACTGTAGTCGCTCCAGGAAATCGCTTTCTTTCCGCGACCGAAAGTCAGAGAATGGCCTTTGGATATAGGCGGCACGGTCGGCCCACTCTATTGAGAGCTGGGCATCATGTTCTATGTGAATAGAGAGAAAGACAGATGGACACAGAAGACAGAAACGTATGTGCGCATAACTGACTGGTCTCCGCCGGAGTAGAGGTCGATGTCCGTGAACGTCAGTCTAATGCGCTGTCCCTGTAGACCATGGATCTTATAGAAGCAGAAGATGTGGTCCGGGTACATGCCCGGATAGGTCGGTGACAGCAGGACTCCAGACTGCAGAGAGTTCACCGTCTGACCACACGTGTCCGGCGCCGGCGTACCCACGTTGTACTTCGCTACAGCGTACAGAACAGTACACATAAAACAGGCTGTAAGATGCCTACAGCTGTTCATGGAAACCCATCTCAGAGCTATACTGAGCGTCACCTACCACATGGGATCACACAGTGTAACCTGCCACTCAACACAGATTTGAGGTTTCCGCCTCAACATCAACTAAGCGAGCCGGTACATAACTGTGGGTTCATGATTTTGTCCGCAGACAGTGACCTATTCCAGTACTAATCATTTGATAGCGACCCGACGGATAAGTAGTAGGTCTAACTAAGCAAGTACGTAAATAAGTAAGTAAGTAGTAAGTAAGTGTACATCGAGTTGTGATCACTTGCCCACAAATGTTCTTCCTGGGTCTTAAAATTTGTGTCCCATTTTGTTTCTGCACTAAAACTCAAGCAAAACGTTTACATCCTTTAAAACCATAAAAAAACCAACAAAAATATATAAACCTACAACCTTTTCTGCAAAATCTAGTTTTTCCCCATTCCTAAGTAGAATTGGTAGACTGACTATCGCTGATGAAGGAGTAGTTAGCGCGAAATCCCTTCACGTCGGTGTCGACGCTGCTGATGGTATAAAAGCCGACGACCAGTATTCGCGTCATTGATATAAACGTCGTCGGTAGCTTCTCCTTGTCTAGGCCGCAGTACCGGCCGTGTAGAGGCACCGAAAGCAGGTCGTCGATTTCATTGCGTACCTGGGTGTAAACGTCTACATAGTCCTCCAGACACCTACGATAAATAAATGAATAAACAAACAAACACACAAACAAAACTTTCAAGTCTTTCTCAAGACTAAGTACTGCCAGCGAGTAGCCGCAGTGTCAGGCGCACAATTATAACCCATGTGACTGACCTTGACTTTTGAGCTATAAGAGCGGTTTATGAGTTATTGTGTTAACAGAGAAAAAATGAATGACAATGCTAAAAACAATATTGCCGTTGCTTCCGCTGGCAATAATGATAGAATGTTTTCACTGCATACATAATTTCTAGAAAAACACCACGCCAAAAATTGGAGTCGGTTGGAGTTCTGAATAGCGAACCAGTGAACCTAAAAACGAAGCCGAAGGCTGACAGCAAAGATGGGGTTCTTGGGTGCTCCCTTCCCAACAGTTAAAGTCTTGGAAGCGCTGTGAGCTCCATAGCATGGGTTCGGGGCACAGGACGTGATAGGACGTAGTAACATAAAACATTACGGCCAGTCCACACCTACGACGCCGACGAGACTCAACTGTCTCCGACAGTCTCGGACAGCGGTGAGTCGCGTCGTCAATTCTGTTCAGCGGCTTTTATCCCCAAATCTGAAATAAAAATCGGGCGCAACTTCCCCCCAGTTTTGGACTCAGGTTCCCCCAATTTATGACTCGAGTTTCCCCTCTATTTTAGGCTTCTTCCCCCTCTAGAGAGAAAGTTTTGTTAACGATGTAGTTTGCCCAGTAAAAATAGATGGGAAGTAAAAAAAATAAGGGAAGTTTTAAGGGTGCAGATTAAAAAATAGGGGAAAGTAAAAAATAGGGGGAATAAGGGTGTAGTTTGCCCAATGAAAATAAGGGGAAAGTTTTGATCTGCAACCTTATCAAAGACTTCCCCGCAAGCTGCGCCCACCAGGTATAGGGATACAAGCCACTGATTCTGTTCATACCTACGACGCGACTCAACTCAACGACTGAGTCGCGAGGGCGTCGTAGGTGTGGATAGGCCATTACGTCTTACCTGGGAAGGACGCCTTTGACCTCGAAGTCATTGAAGAAGAGCTGAACGCGTTCGTTGGGTCGTCCGATGAGGTAGTACAGACATCGTAGGTTCGGTCCGTAGCGCTGTGGATAGTTCGGCGACGTTATGTTACCCGACTTATTGCGTGCACTGCTGCGTATAGTCACGTCGCAGTCTGCAAACGCAAAATACACGCAATGTCATAAGGTCGAACAAGTTGACTGTAGCGCTTACTGGTAACCTGAAAGTACGGATCTGGGGAACGTTGTAAGCTCCCCCAGTAGGCAGTGGTGGTTTTAGGGCCGGGCCGGAGGGGCACAGCCCCCCAGTTTTGCTCCAACCCCCCCAGTTTCGTGGCCACCCACGATTTTTGCAAAGATAACACAAAATCCGATTTCTTTGCGTTACCAAATTTTTAAAAAGTCGGCAAATTTGCAGCTTCCATTGAATGCCCAAAAACCAAAAGTGCTTCAGCTTCAGGGGGCCCTCACCAGGGGCTCTGCCTCTAGACTCTGCTGAGATCTATGCCCCCAAACCCCCATTGTAGGCTCGCGCTACCGCGCTCGCCATGGGGCCATGCCCCAGATATTAAGGACTAGAAGTGCCACTGCAAAAGAACCGAAGTTTAATATAAATATTCGAACTTCTGCTTCACAGAATTTAGTAAACTTACGCATGTGCGTATTTTAGTAACGGTCGAGCTGTTGTCATATATGGGTTGTCTTCCGTTCGTCTGTCTGTCCGTCACGGATGTAATGTGGCCAGTGGCGGTTTTAGGCCCGGGCTGGATGGCACAGACCTCCCTTCCCCAGTTTTGTTCCAGCCCCACCCCAAATTTCATGGCCACCCATGATTTTTGGCAAGTACTCGTATAACACAAATATTTGATTTTTTGGCGTTTCTAAATTTTAGACAAGTGGGCAAATTTGCAGCTTCCATTGAACGTCTAAAAACAAAAAGTGCTTCAGCTTCAAGGGGCTTTGCTTTGCCCCTGACCCCCTGACCAAGGACTCTGCCCCTGGACCCCGCTGGCGGCTCTGCCCCCAGACCCCCGTTATAGGCTCGCGCTATCGCGCTCGCCATGGGGTCGTGCCCCCAGATGATGCTGGCTAGAACCGCCACTGCCAGTAGGGTTTGGCAGTTTATAAAAAAAAACTTTTATTAGTCACCGCAATATCACACAAGGAGTAATTAATATACTAAGGGAATGTAAATTATACATATAATAATGACTAGGGGAGTTATTTTTGTGGCGATCGAGTCAGTATTATACATTATACCAGCCAAGAGTTTTGGTCATTCGGTTGAGCTCATCTCCAGTCCTGCTATACAAAATTTAGGTTTTGAAAAAATTTTAAGAGTTTCCGTGGACGCGGTGAGTATTTATCTGGCAGCTGTACAACAGACTTACAGAAGTTAGATTATCAACTACCGTAGCTGACAAATTTGGCAAATTATTGCAAGAGCGAAAAAAAATAATTTTGCCGCGCAGTTTTAATTTTAGAAACACAGAGAATAATAATGCAATACTGGCCTTGACTGGAAGCAGCTGTGTTGAATACAGTTGCCAGGAATAAACCGTGGTTAAGTAGAAGAAATACTCGAACTGTCGATTGACGTCGCATCGTCTTGGCCTAACTTGTCCACTGCAGACAGAAGAATAATTATCATCGAATCATTTTCAGTATGCCTACGTTAAGCAACGTTTTAAAGCTTACCGCTTAGCCGACGAAAATCGCTAACGACGTACTATTTTCATGACTAACCGACAAAAAAGTTTGTCTACAGGACGCTTCAAATTAAACGTCTAACGAAAGTCACCTTGAATGAAAATGTATCCAAAATAATCCCACGTACTTTACGTGTTCAACAATAGGCCATAAAACTAGAAAAGTGAAACTACAGCAAATCCATAACGTCTTGACAACATTTTGGAATACTGTCCATCGACTAGTCCACGTAAGCGGACCAGGAGTGTCATTTAAAGAGGCTGGTAGATGATCTACGGACCCCCTTCAAGGATTTTAGTTTTTTTCCGGTAAATTGTATTTTTGAAACAGTGTTACTGCTGCAAAACAATGCGTTGGCCTACACAGACTGATATCCCCCTTCAATGATTTACTGAAATGACGCCACTGAAACGGACCGAAGAATAATGGAGTTTGACCATGCAGTGCACTTAACATGAATGTACACACAGATAGCCGGAAAGCGCGGACCTAATGTCGGTTCAACGCAGTACATACCTGTATCCATAGATCGAGCGACTTCCCAGCGATCCACTTTACAGCAGCCAGGTCGACTCAGCAGACCAGCGCGCAAAGCTAATGTATAGCGGCGAGCGGCGAAGAGGCTAAATGCAGAGAGAAGCTAAGCTAAGGCTACTACGCACCGTCAGTCAGTCATCTAGTTAGTTTGTTGCTCGCTCTCTGTAAGCCTGCAGCAGCAGTAGCAGCAGCAGCAAGAACAACCAGGTGAGTGTTAAGCACGCTTCACATCCATCGCAAATCAGGCAGCATTCATTCATTAATTCATTCATTCATTTCTTTATTACAGCAAATGTCAAAACGCATTCGTTGTTACAAATAATATAGGCCTAGACATATTGCGATTATGTTAACAAGTAGGTAAGTATCATATCTTACGTCAAGCGTACATAAAACGATTTTCACAAAAAGGTATGTTTTTATTTAGTATGCCAATGATTTAAAACAAATTTGGAATGTAGTGCAAGGTACAGACTTAAGTAGCACAGCTAGCACAGGGGTAAAGACTCTTGCGTAAGCGCGCGTCATATCATGCAGCGTCTTGATCAAGATTTCTGTTTCGTCGTTCGTATCGTATTTCGACTATACACTGTACTTTAATTTCACGAAAGTTGGAGAATTTCGGCGACCCCAATTTTTGTATTTTCTGGGAGAAAATTTTCCGGCTGGCTAAAATTTAGAAAGGAGACAATTGCCACCCTCACGCCGTTACGACGCCACTGTTAATGCCAAGCTGCTTGAGCAACTGACGCAGGTAAAGCAAGAGGCAAAGCGCAAGAATGTGGAAGTGGTACCATTTTTTGCGTTGGTTGGAAACTGGGCCTTAAGCTTATAGTCTACAGGCGTGTTATGCGCTCACGATTCGTCAACATCTTGAGTGTTTATATAATGCGCTGCCGCTGCCTTTATACTAGCCTTCAGTCGCAACTAATTAGGCAACATTTTCGCCGAATGAAGTTTTCACTGTTATTATATTAAAAATTTTACGTAGCCCAAGCCCATAAGTTTTAATGTTAAAAAGTGTTTATAGGCTGCGTTGCAACATTCAATTATTAATGACGGTTTTTAAACTTAGGGCCTATATATGCAAACAATGAATGCCTTAACTATGTCGAACTTTCAATATTATAACTGTTAAAAATATCATTATGAACATGTCACAGTGTTCCAAAAATTTTCGAAATTCGATTTTAGTTTTTACTGCCAATCTTTATTGACAGTCCGACTCACATATGTAGCCACAGTATTAGACCTGACCTAGTCTATAACTACATCACTATTATGTACACAGCTGGCAAACACAAAGCTAAGCTGGTCAGCAAGAAAAGATGTGTGCTGAGTGACGACTGCAGGACGACGTAATATCCAGCCGTCTTTATTATATGGGAATGTCGTGGAAATTCAGCCCAATATAACTTTTTTTTATAAAACTTCACTGTGCTTCAAATTATCATTTTATTTTAAATAGCAAAAATCTCAAGTGACAAAACGATGTACTAAAAGAAGGCATTGAAATGGCGAGATCCAATTAATTTTGTCAAAGACAGTAAAAAGCAGCTTCGGGTAGACCAGTACACAGTTGAAGCTATATGCTGTTCAATGACTGACAAACGTTAAAACAAAAAAAAAACGACGTCTTAAGCGGGTCGCCAGACGTATCGCGTAACTTTATAATAATAGCACTTATTGACAAGTATCGTATCGAATTCCAATCCTACGCTGAGTACTGATAAATCAAACTTGACTGCGCAGCCCCAATGTAATTACGCTAATTTTTGGTTCATTAATGGTTTCAATACTCTATGTCATTTTGTAAACAATAACTTTCTATGTTGTTATTACATTGTCTTTCAATTTTGGGAGCTATATTTTGGTATTACGTAATAATATTGATAGCATAATTTGTAATAACATTAGCAGTATTAAACTATTATTACAGTTGTACACAGACTGCCACATTGTTGATGATCGAGTCAGATTAGGCATGCCGGTTTTTTTCACATAACGAAACATATGCGCTCGAGCAACAGTACACATATGCATAATAATTTTGTAACAGTGAGAGAGATTAATAGTTATTACGGAACTTACTGAAATATCGGGATAGGCCAGTACTGCACAAGACAGCTATGCTCTCTGGCGTGTCAGTTTCAGGTAAAATTTATTTTAAAAATCTATACTTTGGAGGAAGTACTTTTAACTCCTTACACCTTACTTTTTTGAGCTATCTTTTAAACATCACGCTGGCCTAGGATAGACTTAAACATGATGAATATTTACAAATTTGTTCACTACTGTCATCAACAGCATTTAGAGTAACAAAAATGTAATTTGATATATTTTTGGCCAAAGATAATATTTGGTTTACGTGCAACAGTGACGTCACTTAGCTTTTTGTGCGAGGATTTGTTAAGTGACAAAAATTTCTCCATGCAGTACTTTTTACACAATCTTCCATGTGCACACACAATGCACAAGAATCAACATGTTCACTTTTGTCAACAATCAGTGACATTTTTAAAGCTTATTTGCTGTCTGTGGTATTTGCAGGATGTATCTGGTAGAAAATAATACCTATTACATGAATAATGAGTGAACCGGAAATACTGACTGAGGTGCCTGCTTCACTGAAGCTTCTCGTCCGCATCATAATGAGATGTTTCTATGGCGATGAGCATGCAGTTGTCATGGATAAACTCATTCATCATCCGTGCATCAAGGAAGATGACCTCTTGCAGTTGCTGCGCTTTGAGCGCAAACAGCTCCGGGCGGTCATCACTTCCCTACGAAATGAAAAGGTTCTTTTTTGCTCTCGTAGACTTTGTTACCCTGCATGTGGACATGCAGGGTGGGCCATAAAAATTGTGGCACTTTACTTTTGTCCACGTCTTTGCCATTTATTGAACGATTTCCAAAATTTTTTCACTGGTTTACTCTGCAGACAATTTGCAATAATGTGATTATTATATTTTCCACTGCATGGTTAATGTGTCTCTACACTACCTTGTGAAATATAAATGTAAGCCAAAACTAACGATAGTAATATAAAATTTTTGTAAATGAAAAAAACACTTTAGACCAACATTGCAATGAACAATCCGTATGACACTAGACTGTTTAGATGCTCAGACCCACACAGTTTAGTGTTATACAGACCATTTACAGCAGTGTTTGTCTGAAATGTTTTTTTTCAATTTTACAAAAAAAATGTTTGTTTGTTATTATCGTTACTTTTAATGCATATTTCATTGATATTTCACAAGGTAGTTGTAGTGTATTTTGTGTCGTAATTTACCTTCGTATTTTTGGTAAAATAAAAATTAAATTCGGGCTTATTTTTCCTAATAAAAATTCTAGGTCCATTTTCTTAAAATTATTTATTTTTCGGACATAACTAATAAATATTTTAAATTCATATCTTTGGTTAAAAAGGTCATCAAACGTCACCTTTTAGTGTGGTATAAAGCCACATATAGGTGCTATCAGAGCTGCCTGCAATTACATTATGTAACAACTGCTATAAAATACGTTATGTTATGACAATGGCAATCACTTGGTAGGCAGCCTAGGCTCTTTTGGCCCCCCTCCGGCAGTATAAAAGGCGAAGCGCAGTGATGACAACTGTTCAGTCTGACTGAATGCTTGGACATAGCACATCGACTGACAAGGTGCTGAGCCTTCGCCTTTCCAAAACAAGCCACGACCCAATCAAGCTATCCTTCATCCAAACAAATCCACTGTTTGATAATATATTAACTATATTTCTGTCCATTCACGTTCATTTCATGAAGACCCTTTCATTGGCAACCCTGCCTTTAACACAAACTCATTACCAGCATGGGAAATCACCCATCTTTCAGCGCCGAAGGTACCCATGTAGCTGAGATCTTGCAATCACCGAGGACGGAAGACAAAGCGAAAATAGCAGGTGATTACATACCCGGTAGTGTACAGATGCATTTACGATGTGGTGGGATGTGTAATAATCACATTATTGCAAATTGTCCGCAGAATGTGTCAGTGTAAACATTTTGAAAATCGATTAATAATTGGTGAAGATATGGAAAAAAACTTTAAAAAGTAAAGTGCCACGTTTTTATGGCCCACGGTGTAGTTGTCGTTTGCAGTTACAATTCACCTGCAAATATTATATAGCAAGTCCTACAATTTTGGTTGCTAGTGCCCAGTGCTGAAGAAAAAAACTGTTTTGAAAAAGAAATCTGTTACAAATTCTTGTTTTTTTAATGAATACATAACATTTTGATAAAATTAGAACCATCATTATCATTAACAGTTTATCATCACAGTGAAGATAGAAACTGGCGCAGAGACTCTTGGTTTGGTTTTCTTGATTTGTTTATGCAGTAGCATGTTTAAAATTAAATATATTTCTTATTTATTCATGCTACATATGTAGCTATGACTGCAACTGTGACTGTGTGCTTGTGTGTTGGTAGTTCGTGCGAGCTCGTATGAGGGTCGAGACCGACACAGACTCGGCACGGACGACTCGTCACAACTATTACTTCATCAGCTACTCGGTGTTTGTGAACGTCGTTAAGTACAAGCTACATCACATGCGACGTAAGATTGAGACCGATGAGCGAGATGCGACGAGTCGAGCTTCATTCTCTTGTCCCGAGTGCATGAAGAAGTTCACCGATCTTGAGGTATAGGCATTACACTCGAGGTTTGTGCAGTGTGGTGTGTTAGGAAATTTTGGGGGAATTCCTTGGGTGAGATTGAGCTAAATGGGTGGAATGCAACAAGTCAAGCATCATGTTCTTGTTCCAGTGACATGAAGTAGTTTTTCAGTTTCGCAGTATATGCATCACACTTGTTCAGTATTCATTATGGTGTGTTGGGAATTTTGGGGGAATTTTTACAATGAGATTGAGATAGATGTGCCATGTTGCACACCTGGTATGGTATCCTGTGAAATTTTGGGGAATTGTTTGATGGAAAACTGTACAGGCTGAATGTTCTGTTTGGTGTTAATAGTGCTGCTAATACTGGTGCTATGAATATGTTTGAAATTCAGTGATCTCGAGTTATATACCAGATCTGTGCATGAGCCTAGTTAATTTGATGAATATAGCAAGAGTGCTGGGTCACTGCAGACTTCTGGACCAAGCTGATCAGCCTCAGCCACTGGCATCTGTCGCACTAATTCACCATTGATATTTATTACTACTCTACCTAAAAGCTACGGTGTTGCATCTACGTGTAGGTGGACCATTTGGTAGACATGGCTACTGGGTGTCTGCGCTGTACGTACTGCCAGTCAGAGCTCACTGAAGAGTATTCAGTAAACTCATCGGCCGGCGGTGCTCTGAATGACACACGTTCACTGATGGCAAGGTTTAATGATCAGATTGAGCCGATCTATGCCCTGTTGAGGAAAGTCGAAGATATACGACTCTCGGCAGACATTCTGGAGCCAGAGCCTACCGACTACAAACCTACTAGGTCAGTACACCTCATTTCAAAAATGTGAAAATTAAAAATGTAAAACAAATGTAAAATGCAGATTGCAACATAAGTTCGAAACAAGTGAAGATATGCGGTCATCTGTTTAGCTATATGTACTCTACCACTGCAGTACACAACTCTAAAATCCTAAAATCTCCAAAACCCTGATCCTTGATCTTAAAACTGAAAGTTGGCACACCAGTTGCTGCTGCCTCAGGGAACGTTTGCACCTTTTTATTTTCTGCACCTTTTTGTTTTTGGGTTAGGAATCCACATGTGGAAGATGGATGAACGGGCAACACATAATTGTGGTCTGTTAGCATGAATGCTTTCTAAACTCCGCAAACACGAAAAATGTGGTTAGAGAGGAACATATACTGTGCAATTATACGTACAATAATGGTATTATTACACATTTACACTTGGTGATTGAAGTATACTTTTATAATTATTTTATTATGATGATGTTACAATATTGTTGATCTGTTTTCTTTGGTAATAACCATTAATGCTTAGGTGCTTGTACGATTTCAGTATCTTATCAGTATTTGTAATTATGGCTGTCAAAGCGTTAATTTTTTAATGCATTAACGCATTGTGTTAATGATTTTAACGCATAATTAATGCATTATTAACACACCCAGGCCTGTTGAGAGGGAGAGTATGGGGTAAGTTACCCCGGGCCCCATGACGTTTGGGGGGCCCAACCTGTAGAATATAGAAAGTTAGAAACCCATTTTTAAACATATAATGAACAATAACTGATGTCATAGCTAGCATAGAAATCTATTAGCCAGTCTTCGGAATAATTATTTATTTACAGTAGTGATAGAATGGCAGCTACAGTATAGTTACTTGAATTCATTTGACTGTCAAATAAGTTACCACAGTTTAATGGAATATTAGAACTTTTGCTTTCCAGAATTTAGTCAATTAAACTAAATTTACATAAGTGTGTTAATTTTTTTAATGCATGTTAATTTTTTTTATGTGTGTTAATTTATTAATGCATCAATTAATGCGTTAATTTGACAGCTCCAATCATAATATTTTGTCAGCGTTTTATTGATATTGTTTGTTCATTTGATGTAGGTCAATACTGACATACTTATTGGACAGTGGCTGTGGGAGCAGTTGTTGGGTGGGTGAACTGTTTAGAAGCACTCCAGGCATTGTTTTTTTGTTTAATTATTTATTTTTATGTCTGTTTTGTATGTGGTCCCGTAGGTCAGCTTCAGGTCAGGACATCCGAGGTGGCAGTCACTGGACTGGTGATAGGAACACTCCGGGCTTTGGTTATTCTGAGAAGCAAGTCACCATTGCTGTCGACTCTGCTGCGGGTAGCAAGGCCTCGGAGATTAAACCAGTGAAAGAAGTGCCGCTGTGGCTGGCACATAGTACTGTAGATAGCACGGACTTTGCCGTTCGCCAGCTTCAACAACCACTGGTATTATGATTGTTTTTTTTATAATTAGAACAAGGACCAAAGTAACTTGGCAAAAAGTGGAATTGCTCACGTTTGTGTTCGCCAAGTGGCAGCATAGGACTGACAGTTTGGCTGAAATTTGTATGTTTTTCTAGATGTTTGTTTGCTTTGGACCCCACAAGTGTACCCGCCAAATTGCATCCAAATCCGTCATCAAATGGTTAAAACAGGTAGCACGAATGTGACAGATAGACAACAGACGGACCACGCTGTGGAAAAATGTGTAGGAATAGGCAGAAGTGAGCGAGAGCGATTTCGCCTAAAATATGTTGGGTTGTTGGCCCAGTGATGAAAAACTATGTGGTTGTCCTCCCAGTTACCGCAATGTGCAGCAGCCCCCCTCACTCTGTCCTTAAAACCTAAACTTTTTGATTTTTAAGCCAGTATGGGACAGACAGATGGAAAGCCAGATGGAAAGTGCCCGTAATGCGGCGTGAATTACAATGGTCACAGCATAAACAGTACAGTAATTATTAGCAGCCAGTCACTGTAGTGGTTAACACATTGGTCTTGATTGGTCTCAGTGTAGTTAGTCAACACTGTACCTGGGTAGTACTTGGATGGGTGAACGTCTCCAGACATGTGAACCAACTCATGCAACCAGCCAGCCCAGATCATCTCAGCCTGGCCATCCTTCTGTGGCGAAAGCTGGGCATAAACAGGCACACAGGGAGATGCAGTAGTCCCACATCCATGGTCTGGCAGTATAAGCTGGTGGCTGGCTGAGAGCTACGGAAACAGAGATTTGCATCGCTCTGTGGGTCTTGTGGTTTGGGAAGAACTTGACGTTTTAAATTTTTGTACCTCTTTATGTTACCATGTGGTAGTAATCTTATAAACATCTGTGTGGTTGGTTGTAGGCCGGTGGTGGCTCAGGGTCTGAAAACAGTCGTGAGGCCATGATGTCTTCGGCTGATAGAGACGATATAATGAGGACGTTGTTATCACATGAGAAGTCAACCTCATCGGCAGCAGCAGCCACAGCAGTGGGTGGGGCAGGAGGTGCAAGCACTCAGTCCAGCAGCAGCGATAGCGATGTTGACGATGAGTTTGTGGCTTCAAACTACCCAGGTACCGGACTTGTAACTAATAAACAGTAAAAATTCATCAAATTCCAACCTCCGTCGACTAATTTCCTGACATCCAGTGTCAAACGAAAACCATTCCGAGCAAATTAATAAATAAATTAGGGTGCAGAAATTAACGGTTAATTAATTCATTAATCATTAAAAATTGCTTGATTGAGATTTTTTTTGATGGATTAATATTTGAACAAAGTTTTGGACTTCTTAATATCAGTAAGAATGTCATTAATCTGCATATTTTGCACAGCAGATTATGGGTCAGCTGCCTGGAATTCACTGCCCCTTAGCTGCAAAATGCAACATCAAGAACTGTTTTTATCTCATCTCAAAACTTATTTATATTATAATCATTTCAGTAACACATTATAATTTTTCAAGTTTTGTTATATATGCTTCACTCACTAATGACTCTAGTTTTTGAATACGGTGTCACATTTTTCGTTTAATGTTATTATGCATGTTTTACGTTAGTTGTACGTCGTGCCACCCTGTGCTATGGATGAGAGGCACCAAAGCACGTTACTTACGATATGATGTGTACTGTATTTTTGCTTCTTTGTATAGAACTGACATAATTGGAGAATGTAGAGCTGCAATATTGCGTTGTTGTCTGTATGTGTAGGCGGTGTGGGCGAGACGGAGGCGATGGAGTCAGATGATGACGTCAGTAGTGATGTGGACATGACGTCACTGATGGTCACCGTCGGTGCCCAGACTCTGCCATTCAGCGACATTACTGAGGACATGGTCATAAGGATGACAGCCACCGAGAAGGCCGAATACATCCGCATTGGACAGCAGCTATATGACCAGTTCAATCACTAGTCTAATTGATGATGATTATAATGGTGGTGTGAATGATAATGATAATTAGCGATGTCGGTTATATTCGAACATTGTCATCACTGCATATAGTGCATATTTTTGCAAAAGTTATCTACATTTCACATATCGTAAAACTTGTAATAAACGCCTCCAGCGTTTATTTGTACATTTGACAAAAACCCCCCAGTGTCTAATAGAGACCCAGCATTTATTGGAAATTTTACGGTATTTTCCAACATAATGATGTTTCCAACTTTGCATACCTTTGCATATTTCTGCATATCTGATCGCAGTTTTTAATACCTTGTTGATTTTCTGCAGTGGTGTAGTCCGCTAAATAGTTTTTGGTTCTGCAACTTTTCCTGCCTTTATATAGCAAATATCTGCATGTCTGTGCAGCATATTCTACTGCACATTTACACAAATCTGGCATCAAAATGTAACAGATATATTTAGAAAAACTTGGGTTATAAACTGGTATCTCTATATGATGATCTAACAGTAACACTTAGCCCGTTGGAATTTTCACCCAAAAATGCATATTTGAGGCTCCTTTTTGAGGACGTTTGAAGGCAAAGTTGTTTGAGCCCCTATATATCCTCCATTGCAAAGATACAACTTCCTGCCCAAGCCTTTTTAACCCACGAGTAGGGGGTGGGGCTGGTGATGCCAGAAGTAATTGCTTGTTCAACTCGGTTAATCTTTGTGCGCTGTAGATTTTATTGTGCATTGCACATCTCACGTCTACCACAGATGACTTGAATGATGTCATCGATGACTAGGGCCCACAGTATTCTGCGGGCCGCGTAATTTTGAGCGAAGCCACGGAATTTGCCATTTTCCACATAATTTTCATATTGCCGTGGAATTTTGCGGAATTTTGCAGAAGTTGAGAAATGACCGATGATTGATACAATTGTCGACTTGATAACGTAATTAGACTAACAATATCACTAAGTGAGTGAGTGAGTAGGGTTTAACGTCCCACCCGACACAGTATAGGTCATTTCGGAGATGGCCTTTCCAGGCGGAATGCACACAAACACATAATCATGAAACAGTAATCACTAAGAAAAATCAAACTAAACTGCCTAAAACCGTGTCCCTACTAATAATCATCATAATACGACACAATTGTAAATAAACACAATGTGACTAATTGAAAAAATTGCACTTTCGACAAGGAAAAAAAGATCAGTAATTTTTCTTTCCAAAATATGAA
>Ga0209671_1002575_pt1 | contig 16748 bp, 7 predicted proteins | sample WorMetHERISLAND2_2_FD_187401 | JGI IMG/M metagenome (GOLD analysis project Ga0209671, IMG submission 187401) | Marine gutless worms symbiont microbial communities from Max Planck institute for Marine Microbiology, Germany - Olavius geniculatus... | ecosystem: Host-associated > Annelida >...
CAGCAGTCCAAGTCTGGACCCTTTAGATTCAAAAAGCGCAGGCCTTTTTGAATCTAAAGGGTCCAGACTTGGACTGCTGAAATCTACATTCAGTGGTGAAAATTTCATACTCTGGTTGTTATGGTCTGTATCTAGCCGTTTCAGCGCAATTCACCCTTGAAATGCATGTCACAGCCCAAAATTGTGAAAAATTCACTAAAACCCCCTATTTTGGAGGTTCATGGTCATTCAACGTCATCGATGTTGACATTTCTAAGAAGCTCGTCGCCAGTGCTAGTTATATGATAAGCAGCATGTCTGCAGCCATTTTCACTTCAGTCGAGCCAATAACGGTAGAATAACGCCTTTAAGTGGGGTGCCCCTTTTTCTCCCTCTCGTTCGTGTCGACCCCCGTCACCCAGTGGCATGAAATTTTGTCACGACCATGACCAATACTTATCATACGGTGGAAACCCGAAGTCTCTATCTCACCTGGTCTTATAGAATGGTACCGGAACGTGACAGACACCAAGACGGACGGACAGCTACCTCTCGCGCGTAAAAATCATGGGTGGCCACGAAACGGGGGGAGGGCTACAGCAAAACTGGGGGCCTGTGCCCCCCCCCCGGCCCGGGCCTAAAACTGCCACTCTCAATAATAGGGAATTGCGTGCACATTTTTACATGAGATGTAAATTATCGACCTTGGATGAGCTTGGAGGCTCATTACGCACTTTCGTGCGGTATTGTGTCTGAAGGTTAAAGTTGTAGGCGTCGATGATGGTGCCGTATGCCATTTGACAGGGCGACGACGAGTTCTTATAAGCTGTAATAGTAGCCATGTGTCAATGTGCAGCGGTTTGGCCGCATTTTTCAATGCATGGTTTCAACGTATTAGTCGCCGTATCTGAGAAACGGTCGGCCCTCCCTAGCGACTGAGTGAGGCACGATAACTTCGATAAGTAAACTAGCATGGTCCTGAAGTAAACTATGGATAGATTGTTTTACTTATTTATTTCTTTCGCGATCTGTTTCCGGTTACGCATCGCAACATGGCGTTGGAGGAAAGTTTGGTTGCGATAAAGACAGATGTCGACATTACGGGCGAGGAAGAGAAATCTGTATCAAAAGAACTTTTCACGTTAGAAGGTATCGTATCGCTTAACATCCAGTAATAGTTATGTTGAAATTACACTTTGTTGATTCCGGGTTTGCTTTAGTATCACACGGATCGTGGTGGCATATGGCTGCACAATTCGCATGTTTGCTTTTTTTACTGAGTAGACACGTCTGTACCTGCGAATCATGGAGTGCTTTCTAGCCTGTTGTTTGTTTTCCATTTCTGGCTATTTTTTAACGACTGCAATGCCGGAAGATAGCAGATTAAATTAAGTGAGGTCATCAAGAAGTTTATACCTATTGTCAAAAATTTTACGAAGTGTCTATTAGAGAGCCGACAGTCGGCTCTCTAGGCTGTGTCCTATAGAGCCGACAGTCGGCCCTATAGTACGCAGCCTAGAGAGCCGACAGCAGCAGTTACCAGCATTAGGCATAGATTAGATAGGTGGCGCTAGTGTTTATGGTTAGTGTTTACCTTATGATAGATTAGGGTTTAAGACTAGGGTTGGGGTTAGGATTAGTGTTAGAGTTATGGTTATGGTTAGTTATTGCAGCTTATTCAGTTTTGTTTGCTATTAAATTTTTAGCATGTAAATTTAAGGATATTTCATACAATTATGTAGCCACAGATGTACACCCAAATTAAGGTTGCCAAATTGGTTATGAGCTCGAATGTAATGAAGCCAGGCTTGACTGGCCGACTGGTATGAAGGCGTGATACCTTGGCATTGTTCCTTGCTAAGGTTGATCTCATCAGTGGCTAGCTGCCGTGAGGGTGCCCGTCTGCGGCGGCAGCATCATACTGCCTGCTGTAGACAGTCGGCTCTCTAGGTGAAAATTTTAATGGTGGTAAAGGTGGTAAATGGTCTAGATCGTTAGACCTCGATATTAGGAAACATATTAGGGTAAAAGGTTATTAACCTGTCCTCAAATTTTAATGATTTAAAAAGCATTGTTGCAAACCTATATGTCTTATGCCTTGATATCATAATAAAATTGTTGGGTATTTGCTTAGTTTTCTGTTTACAAACGATTTTATTACCCTTACATACATTTCAATTATTGACAACTACTCAAATTAGCTGTAGCTAATAGTAATTTCAACTGTGTTAAAATGACCAACTTGCAATGCACATCTGCAGATCCGCACATCCGCGTTTTACCATCATCCTACTGGTGCACAAGTTTTAGTGTGCAGATATTTGATTTGATTTTCATTCTAATTTATGCGATGGTGTTACACATTGCAGTTTTGCGTCTGGTCAAAGAGGCACAGCTACAACATGGATTGAGGCATGACGATTATCAGAGATATCGGTATGTCAGTTAGGAAAACACAAATTTAACATGTTTGTACTTTCTTGCAGTAATAATTTTAGTTGTAGATTAACATTCTTGCTGTTAGCATGAGAAAATTGCTACTATTAGAGCAGGTTTATATTTCTGGTAGGAACAGAATGTCTCTAAGGAGTTTTGCATATCGCAGCGTTGTCAATTAGTTTGTTTATGTTATTTTGATTTTTTAAATTTCGTTCATATACTCTTAATTTCTTAACTTCATTTTCAGTCTTTACGGTACTCTCGGTGCGATTGAAGAATGTGTGTTTGTGCACTAGGCAATATTGTGCACGGCGTATCCGACGGACTCGCAAAGCACTGCATTTTCCCCAAGGAACAAGGCACAAAGTGCAGCCGAAGAAGCTAACAAAGGAGCTGGTTAAAGATTCAAGGTATATACAGTGGGTAATATTGGCCAATGGCCAGACATATTTTGATTGTGCACACTTGATAAATAAATTGTGATTAAGAATGTACGACGCTGTGTGAGTTGGTGTCCGTGATCAATCTGATTGGCATTTAGTGTCTGAATGCAGCATGTCGGATATTTTATTTATGTAATTTGAGATATGGTCATATTTCACTTCACTAACTTCATTGTTGCTTTTTTTCTGGTTTCAGCATGAATTTAGTTTCAATTTTCAAACTGTTTACAATGTCGATGCATAGTGTCTCTTATTTGACAAATGCTGCTTTTACAAGTTCGCTCAACCAACGCTGTCAGTAGTCGACCGAACTTGTAAAAATGATTTTTGACAGTTTCTAAAAGTTTCCTTGCAGTGGATGCATCCGAACTACACAGAAAATTTCTACTATCTAGGAGCCTAATTGGAGATTGGTGGACAGTGACTCCATCACTTCAACGAGTTTGCATTTTTGTACCCGCTGTCTTTCTGTGTTGTGGGAAAGTTGAAAATTTCTGTGTCTTGACGTTGCTATGTTTTAGTGCATTGCGCTGCAGGTTTCTAATGTTGCCCCTGATTGATGCTGAGCGAGCGTGGGCATACGCGATGCAACTAAAGTCCGAGGCAAACACGGAACCGCGCAAGAGATTTCACATGATCAGTCGGTTGAGGAAAGCCGTTCAGCATGCCAACACACTGGACCGACTATGCAACGACAGTGGCTTGTTTGATCCTCGCACCAAACTGGAAGTGGAGGTCGGCCCCAAGAATGTTTGAATCATTGGATTGTGTTTACCAGAGCTGTTTATAGGCTGGCTAAATAGAATTCTAATACAGGCTCGGCAGAATTGATCCAAGGTGACATATTTGCCCATCTGCATATTTCATCTCATTTAGATCAATGTCCAATAGTTAGTGAAGTGGGTCAGGTGAGGAAATTTAGCAGGAAAGTGTACTGGACCTTCTAATTGTGTCCTGTACACAGGTTGCCATTCAGTGGCTGAGTGACTAGAATGATATTGAAGTTCGTGGTCCCTGATCCAACAATTTCCATAATTTCCCCCATGTGCCTTTGACATAATTGTATAAGTTGGTCATTTTAACACAGTTGAAATTACTATTAGCTACAGCTAATTTGAATAGTTGTCAATAATTTGGTGTTCTTGCACTGTCAAGTTACAAAGGATGTTTGGCTAAAACTGCTACTGGGCTGATCCATATTAAATTTGGCTGTCGCATTAATCGTTCCGTTGGGGTTATGGCATGGACTGAGAGTTTATATGAATGTAATAGATTTTTTGTTGATTAATAATTTATTACCAGTACATTACTCTATGGTATGCTGCGCAAAGATGTTTCTTTTTCTCACGGTGAATTGTTTCAGTTGTTGATTGACATCAATTGATGTTATGATGAAATATTAGACCCTTGTTATTGCTGAACTGTGATGTTGTGATGATTTAGGCTTACAGTTCGTGGATGAAGGGATTATTCGATTTTGAACTGGAGGTCTGGAGATCTGCGATGGATAATTTCTCCAAGGCAAAGTAAGCGTGTTGATAACACTTTACTGTTTTTAGTTAGGTTTGTGATCTGAATTTAGATATTTTCTATGAGTTAAGTGTCTTCCTATGCAACCAATTAGTGCAGTTATACCTAGAAAGTGACAACTTAGTGAATATGTGTTTGTGTGTGTGGAAGTTTGAATTTATTGGAGTTCATCGCACCTGTAAATTGTTAACAGTTCTGTGCAGTTACGTAGAATGGCAATGTGTTTACTGATTGATTTTCAGTTATAGTAGATTAGTTAAAAGTTGTGTGGTTGAAGTTATTTTAATTTCAAATTTTTATTTAAATTATTAGAGCTTTCCAATTAACACATTAACACTGATAAAGGAATTATTTGCAGTTACGAAAATTACTGCCCCTTTTGCTTTGCACATATATTCGACAGTGCGTGGCAGTTTGTTCTGCGACTGGCAGCAAAGTGGACTAAAAAATAACGTGGCAAAGTTGTATTTTTTATATATTACATATTTTTGTGAACTAAGTTGAACAGCATGCTCTAGTATTCATCAGTGTTTAGTGAGCCGTTTGTTCTGATCTTGTGTCAAACACAGTTCACGACACATCCCCAAAAATCCGTCCCAAATTTAGTCCAGTTGTAAGTTATTTCATTCCAGTAATGATAAACTATTATATTACCAATATTTTATATTTATTGATGCAGATACTATTCATCAGTGACTGACTAATGACTGAAGAGCCGTGAAAACCCCAAAACTCATCAAGTTGGGCCTTTTCAAAAGAAACCTGGGTTTTGCCCAAAATCTTTAAACTCAATAAAACCTACCGGATTGAATTTTAAGAATGTTCCTAGCCCTGGACGAACTGTTAGATCAGTTGTACTATCGTGTGGTTTTCTGTGTTTTTGCAGGACAATATATGAAAAGCTGTCGGAGGCGGTGGCGGATGAAGCGAGGGAGTTGTACCAGCAGCGCTGCAGCGAGATATCGCCCAACATCCGCTACTGTGAGTACAACATTGGCGACGAGTCGGCTGCAGAGGACCTCATGCAGATGAGACGACGGATTGGTCGAGAGGATCCGCTCACAGCCAGGCTTGATGTATGACACTGTCGCTACTGCTAGTCCTAGCACATTGGCTGATTTACTACATTGGTTAATGTTATTTTGTTTAAATCTAGGCTGAATATTCAACTGTTTGCCTCATCTTACATCAACTAGGACAGGTTGGCAGCCAACGCAGCACTTTCCCCAAAACCGAACCAAAATGATCGACCTCAGCCGTTATGAAACCGTAACAACACTAACTGACACTGCAAATAAATTTCGGACAGAATTCCAAGTGATAGTTGCTGCAGATTTCCGATACTCAGATAATGAGTGCTTAAACTTTCAATATTTGTTACTGTATTTCCCCAAAAGGTTTTTTTAGCTTCTAATTTTGTATTTTTGGACTAAGATTTTTCAGCAGGAAGATTTTTTGAATTTTCCAACAGCCCAAAATATGTGTTAGGAGAAATTGTCCCCCCCACAGGGTCCCCATCTAGCCACGACACCACTGTGTGTTACATACAAACGTATTTCAGGTCGCAGTTGTTGATACTGCAGGAACTGATAGAAAAGACCCGTGAGCGCCAGTCAGCGAGGCTGTCGGAGATATCGTGGGCCGGCCGGACAGTCCAAGTGAAAAATGAGCAGATCCGCACGCTGCTTGTCAACATTGAGCACAACGCAGCGCAACTGGCTGAGACGACGTCCGATGAGCACAAGCTGTCTCTGTACGAGAGCATGATGAAGTCTCTCGTCGAGGCTCAACTCATTCTGCGTGACGACTGCAAGGACGATCCTGTCAGTGGCAGCTTTGCACCGTACTTTACTCGATTTATGTTTAGCCGTGTTAGCAGATGTGTGCTTTTGAGCCATCATCATGTATGTGGGTTCTTGTGCTTTCTCGAAAGTCCTCGATTTTTTCCTCCATTTTCCAAGCCCTGGAAAGATCTGGAAAATAAGCTTGGTTTTGGAGAATCTTGGAAGATGAAGCTTAAGGTCCTGGAAAGACGTGGAACATTAAAATTCTGAATAGTTGAAGAATTTACTGGGGGGTTAAAAATAAACAACATTTAGCACTAGCATAGCACTTAAATACAATTGTGTTTAGGGCTTACAGAGTTAAGGACACTAAATGGCATTTCGTATGCTTAGCACTCATCACCCTTGCAACAATGTCAGCACTACCATGCTGCACTGTGATGATGAGAGAAAATTCATAATTTGGCCTTCCGTACACCCCAGGAAAAAAATTATAGCGCTGCATGGCCTGACAACTATGCCAGTTATGACGACCATGTAGTTGATGAATGATGCAGATGATAACAATACAGGTAAGTTTGCTGTGCAGGTGTTTAAGTCGTTAGTACGTGGTCAGCAGCAGGTGACTGACAACGTCGTCATCCCACAATCAGTCTACCTGCACTCCTACATCATCTACCTGCGGCAGACTTACACCGTCGAGCGTAACCTGCTCATGGTTGAGGCGCTGAGAGCGAGTAAGCAGGGTGATGGCAAGAAAAATCGTCCGCAGGACTTCGCCCGGCTCTACGAAATCATCGTCCAGGTCTGTGGCAGTCACTAATTAGACAGCAGCTTTTCTGCAGGATTAATACAGCCAGCCACATATCCGGTGGGTTTTTTTGGGTAAACCCATCCGGAAAAATGGACCGCAAACAATCCAATTTTAATTTATTGTTCCATTAATGATGCAGTGTTTTGTCACTGTTGGGTTTCTAAAATTTTATACCTATGAATTTGCAAATTTTTGGACACGTGCTTGAGGTCGACGTTAACTGACAGTACACATGCCAATAACTTGAAACTCATGAAAAGTTAAAAAACAAAATTCCACCAACTTGGGCTTTTTTGTATAACCTGTGAATCATACTGTAGATTAAGGTCAACCACTTGCATGTAGTTCTGATAAAGTCGAGGAATCGGAAAAGGATTGTAGTTGTTTCAGCACTGGGAGTGCAGAATGGTTATTATCAGTTTCAGTTAGAGTGTTTGATGCTTAAAGACTTCTGTGTTTTTATGCGTGGTAATTCTGTTCGTTTGTCACGTCTGGTACTGTTCCAAGACTAGGTGAGATAGAGAGTCGGGTTTTTCACTCTGTGATAGCTTGGAGTTTCTAGTATTTCATGACAAAATTTACTGCCGCTGGGGGTTTTAGTGAATTTTTCGTGATTTTGGGCTGCGACACGCATTTCAAGAGTGAATTGCGCTGAAATGGCTGGAAATAGACCAGAACAACATCCGTATGAAATTTTTAGCATGGAATGTAGATTTTAGTCGTCTGAATCTGGACCCTCTAGATTCAAGGAGGCCTGAGCACGTTGGTGTCAAAGAGAGGTACCCCTCTAAAAAGTGGTTATTTATCTTCTGGTGGCTTGTCTAGCGTGAAAATGGTTGCAGAAAGGCACAGGCGTCTTGCTTAACATAACAAGCACTGGCGACAAGCTTCTTAGGATTGTCAACATTGATGACTTTGATTGACCTTAAACCTCCAAAATAGGGGTCTTTAGTGATTTTTTGGCGATTTTTTGGCTGCTAAACGGTGAATTGCGACGAAATTGACGGAGATAGACCAAAATTATCTGCAAACAGAAACTGCTATAGGCTCTCGCGCATCTGATGAGCATTAGCTTAGATTTCTTGTTTACTGGGTTTGTGTAAGAATGTTAACTTGAATGTATTGTATGAGCAGATCAGATTGATTTTTTTATGACATACCACACAATGAAGGTCTTCAGAATGAAATAAGTTAAAGGAGGCTTTGAATTTGTTAAAATTTCCAAGTGAGTTTTCAGTAATTAACTTTTGTAGAAGTGTACGTAGCCTGTTTGTCTGAGACTTAGCAGACTTTAATACCTTATTGCATTGTAATCGTGGTTACAGTTAATTTGTTGTAGAATCTGTCAGATATTATTCATCTGCCTGGCTTTGAAGATCAGATGTCTCTGAACCAAGATATCAGTTCGCGCATATTGTGCTACAAGGCCTTCAAGTAAGTGTTTCTGGTCTTGTGGCATTTTCAGGTTTTTTTTACGCGCGAGAGCTAACATAACTAGCTATAGTGTGTATTAGCTGTGGTAATTCTGTCCGTCTGTCCTGCTGTCACAACCCGGTACCGTTCTAAGACCAGGTGAGATAAAGACTTTGGGTTTTCACCGTATGATAGCCTAGAGTCTCTAGTATTTCGTGACAAAATTTCATGCCACTGGGTGAAGGGAGTCCCTACGAACGAGGGGGAGAAAGAGGGCAAAGGTGGCAAACCACTGCCTCCTATATACTGACAGGCTTACTTCTTACCGTAGACTCGTGGTGTGACGTCACAAGCTTGGTCCAATGTTGATGAACATTGTTTGTTTATATTTGTATGTTTTGCAAAATGTTTGATGATTTTTGCGCACTATGTTTGCCGCTAAGCTGAGAATATTAGTGTCTGTTTGTAAGTATTAATACACTGTACTGTTTGTTATTCACCACGCGATACACTGGCCCCGTATCCGTGGTCTCGCAGTGTAAAAACTGGTGTCTGGCTGAGGGCCTTATGAAACGGAGATCAGCGCCGCCCTATGGGCTGTAAACCTCGGGAAGGACTTTAGTCACTTTACGTTTTTTCTACTGTGTGTTATTAACAGATAACCTAACTTTGAGTTTCAGCAGATGAAATGCCATTACCAGTAGCAGCGTCGTGCAGTGGGAATAGGTAGGCTGTGGCAATTGGCATGGTTATGGTTAACAAAGGTTCGACCGCATGACAATTCAGCCGCCAGCTCACTCAGCTGTCTAAGAACTGTATTTTGTTTGTTTTTTTTATTCAGTGACTTGATCAGCTGCATGAAAGGGATAGGATATGGTTAAGCATGGAGTGAGTGATGGGGGGTTTGTCGCCAGCATCTGTATATCGAAGTGATGAGTATTGGATGCATTAGGTGCAGAGCTGCCTCCAGGAACTGCCATAAGCTCTCGCGTGTCTCATGAGCATTAGCTCAGATTTCTTGTTTGGATTTTCACTAGGTTTTGATCTAGTTTTGGACAGAAAAAGTGCAGTTTTTCTTCAGTTTTGGTTTCCAAACTGGAAGTTATTTACTATATTTAATGTCTTATGCTACTTGAGATGGAACTTAGGCTTAAATGGTTAAAGACTGCCTGTTGTATGCTAGTGATTTTTCTGTGCAGTGAGTTCTAGGACTCATATAAAGACTGTCACTACCCTAGTACGGGCCAGTAGGCTTACCGACAACGACTGGCATGGCAAGCTGACTACTTTAATTCAAACCGTCCATTGGGTTGCTGTAGGTGCACTTTCGATTCTGTTAGTTTTCACTGGAAAATGGTTCCGGTACCACCACAATAGTGCTTCAATACTGCTGTGTACACTATGAGGCATAAAAATGGTGCCATTTTATTCTTAAGATAATTTTGGCAGCTGTAGACAACTTATAGTATTTGTTGAACAGACAAGAGCATGGTGAATAGCAATAGTGAATAAGGAATAGTGCCATTTCGGTTTCTAGTTGTTGTTATAATTTATTGCTAACATCACTGAGTAAATGCACAAGTTTGTTGTCTGTTTATTCAGGTGCTATTTCATCGCTCAGTCGTACTTGTCAGTGAAGAAGTACAAGGAGGTTCTGGCTCTGTACGAACGTACACTTGACTATGCCCAGCAGTCACTGGATGCTCACCGACACAACCAGTGTGACAGCAAATCCACGGTAAGAATATTACACTGCAGCCAATGATGTTGCACTGTCATGCTGTTTGTAGGATTTCCTGCATTGTGGAAAGTTGAATCAATCCGTTAATTTGTAAAGCACCGCTTAATTAGTTCACCAAGGTACCTGTTACGAGTAGACATCATCAAAAAGCCACCACTAAAGGCCTACTTTAAAACACTTTTTACTGATGCCATTGTTTTGAAGGAAGTTCACTCCACATGACTGGTGCTAGTGACCAAACCGAGTTATTGATAGAAAGTACAGGGTATGTTTTCTCGTTTTTCAGGCTCCTGTGAAGTGTATGTAAAATGCTTTACTTGAAAGTGGATTGGCATTCCCTACGTAACAGTAGTGATAGGTGTGAGTTGGGCAGTCATGATTCAATAGAGCTGCACTCGTGCCATTCAGCTAGCTAGATCCCGGTCTTATTTGGTAAATAGGCTGATTCTCACTAGCTGTATCAGGCTGTGATACTTTAACATTTCTTAGCATTTTTACTTTGTATGTAAAGATGCAAGGTGCAAACAGTACTTTAAGGCACATGGTTGCCGGAATTTAAACGTTGTTAGTAAATGCTAGTTTAAGTGGCTAGGCAGTTAATATTGTTTATTATTTATTATTATTACGTATATTATGCCAAAAGGTGGAACATACAAAATAGAAATAAAGTCATATAAAACAGCAGCTGACACATCAGCTAAAAGCTAAGTGTCCGCAGAAACTACGTGTATTTCTGTACTGGCATTTTATACCTGACTGTTCGACCACAGTGTTGCTTACTTATTACTGAAAAAATTGAAGTAATATCGGTCGATCGATTTGCTGTTATCAGGAGATGGAGGCATTGGAAGAGTTGATGAAGACAGTTGATGGTTCAAAATACTCGGTTCATGCTTCAAGCATTCTGGAATCCCACGATACATCCGAGCCTGTGACTGCAGCTGCAGCAGCTTCGTCAAAGGTACATGCGTACTAGAAACATTGTACTGTCCATCCTGTTTCAAGTCTTGAATTTAGTTATTGATGCAGTGTAGATTTCCGAATTATGCTAACAGATGACACCGGAATGTTTTGTCGTTAGGTACATTGCTGAAAACATCATAAATGCTGGGTATTGCAACAGATGTTAAGTGTGATGTGGTCTGTCACACTTACTAGTGGACAGAATTTGTATGTTGTTTAGATGGTTCAGTTTTGCTTACCAGTAGTTACTTAAGGTTAGGCTGTTCCCTAAAGCAAGCGTTTGGGAATCAATATAACAGTACTTTACCATTCAGAGTAAAGCAGTTCAGCAACACTGCAAAGGTTGTGCGGGCTACTAAGATGGAACATCGCTGCATTATTTGTAGAGTAACAGCTACGTTGTGAGTAAAAAAAAGTAAGGGGAGCAGCAATTTGCAATATTATGATAGAAGAAAAATTTCCCCTGCAGGCTGAAAATTTAGGGAGCATCCCCTCCGGCCCTCGCCTCTGTCACTGTAGAGTAATGCTGTAATGTTGAACGTAGAACATTGTGTGCTGATTTGTATGTACAGCCACTGGAGGAAAGATTGTACGAGTACATGGAGGACCAGACTTTGCTGTCAAAGAGACCGAACCTCACGAAGTTCCCACCGGACTTTGAACCAATTCCAGCCAAGCCGCTGTTCTTCGACCTTGCCCTGAATCTAGTTCAGTTCCCTTCGCTGGAGGACAAGGTTGAACAGAAGCCACAAGCCGGTGGCATCGCTGGCTATTTCAAAGGCTGGTGGTTCGGTGGCAAGAAATAGGATTTTGTCGACCGACTGCCTTAGGTTATGAATGGTGTCAATTTGCATCGTCTGTGTGTCAGATTATGTGAATGCAAAAACGGGTCTCATCATGTATAATAAGTGTGATTGAGTGGCTCTCAAAGTGAAAGCCAGTATCACGTATGCTGTCATGATGACACTTAAAAGAAATGAATAGCACATGGCTCGGCTTTGGCTTTGTCTATCTTGACTGGAGTTCATTTCAGTGCAGTTTTATACTATATTTTTTAATTTCATATTCAGATATGAACACACAAAACTTTTATGAATGCACGAGTAGGATGCAAAGAAAAATACAAACCTCCGGAGATAAGTCAGGCCATCCCTTGATGTCCCAACTCAGAAAGCTGATGCTGCTGCATGCTATACATTAATATTACAGATGTCCCTGTTCTGGTAACTGTTATGTAGGATGTGTTCCAATGTGAGATTTTGCATGTAGATTTTGTAACAGTGATGGCATGTCCTGTCAGTAACAGTCTGTGCATGTAGCATGTTAAGAGATGTTGATCATATTATCTTATTGTTTTTGACCAGCTTTCACTGTTAGACAGCGACAGTATGTCTGAATAATTTGTCATTAGAAGTTTCAGTTCAATACATTGTAGAAAAAATTGTATTGGGAAATCATTTATTTTTTGTTTCAGCTGAGCGTTATCGTAACCAGTATGGAACAGTATAAAAGGTGGTCTAATTTGTATATTTTTCTGGTAAGTCTTCTTCTAGATTTCCCATCCCTGTTCTTCGGTATAAAGTTGCAGAAATTTTTTTTTTAATTTTAAAAATTGGTTGGTGTCCGCTTATGTTAGTGCCAGTAGATCATGAATTGAAATGGAACTGCATAGGTTTTGGTGAGGTTCAGCAAGGTGCTTTCTTTCCAGTTATGAAAAACTCAACATGTTCTATAATGAATGGTAGAAAGTTTTGGATTTGTGTGATATTCTCTGCCATTATTTGACTGTACATGATATGGCGTGCAGAAATACTAGCTTGCAACACAACAGTGGCATCTTTGGTTAAAGATATGGGGATGGGGCAGAAATTTGCTTTTTTCTAACAGACATCTGAAATTTTACAACACAGGATGTTATCTGTACTCAGAATTACAATTGTGCCCCTAAATTATCCAACATGGGAGATTTCCAGCCCCAAGTTTTGTATTCTGAGAATAAAATTTGTTGACTGGTTAAAATTTAGCGGACGAGCAATTGCTCTATCCCCAATTCTTCTGCAGTGATGCCACTGTTCAGAAAGAAACAAGTCATTCTGAAGTGCATCTGCCGCAATGAATATACAAATACTGTCAGACGTAATGGTTTGCTTCTCAGTTGTAAGAGAACATGTTCAACATTGTTTGCTTATGTTTCTTCTAAGTTATGCATCTGAATAAGGCATAATGATAAGCGCTGCTGAAGAAAAGGCTAAGCACAGTCTGTTCTCTTATAACAGTGTAGCCAAGCAGGGTCAAAGGATAGAGATAAAGATGAATGTACAGGACACATACACTGCACATAATGTCCTTCCAAGCATGTATTCAGTACACGCTCGACTCGCAGCTTGTGCAACAACAATACGTGTGCTTACCATTCTAGCAGCATTGGTTCAATGACCTAATTATTGTTAGGCTTAGTCACAAACAATATGGAACTTTTAAAAATTCTCAACGTGTGACAAAGTAACCTACGTTGCACTTTGCATTAATACAGTGAACTGGAGCTAAAGTTTAGACACAGCTCACCATGGTCTGAGTGTTCAAATTGAACACCATAGTAAGCTCGACCGTGCGCGTTACCCTGACTTTACCTTATCATACAAGGTACTGTACAAGAACATCACAGTTGAGATCAGACAGACACATGGGGTAAAATGACAAGTCATGTACTTGAGATCCAACCTCACTAGCAGCGTGTTTCACTTGACAAGGGATCATCCGTATAGGACATCTGCACCGAGGGTGGGGGGGGTTAGCTAAGATACAAACAAAAGTGGTCAATAAGGGGCTTTCAGTGCAAGCGGATGTCCACAATCACATAACATGTAGGCCAAAGAGACAGTGTTACAACACTGCTCTACAAGCCCTGCATCCAGTTATAGCCCAGGAAATTAGTGCATTGAAAATTCAGTCACCCGCCCACCCACCTGCACTACGGCAGACTGCTGCTGCAGCACCCAGTCTTCCTACTCCAGTAGCAGCAGTGATGTCTAATTCTGACCTCATCCTGCTTGCATGCCGTCCAAGATGAAACTTGCAGTCAGCGTTAGTCAGATTACCTTTGCGGATGTTCACTAGAGAGGAGGAGGGATATGGCTTGATGTGGACAACGGGGATGGGGGGTCAGTTATTGTGGACGTCCTTTATGGATGATTCCCAAACATACTAATGCACATCTCAAGCCTCTGTACTTGACTTGTAGAGCAGTTCCTACTTTAGTTACAGTGTTTAATATTACATAGATGTAGATTTCTAGGAGGAAAGTATGTCATCATTTAGTAGTTTCAGCATTCGTTGTTGGAACTCGATAGATCGTCTTCAGTCGATCGACGAGTTTTATTAAATGTGGATTCCCTCCAAGCATCTCAATCTGCTCCAGAACCCTGCAAGCGTTTCAACAGTGCTGTATGTAGTTTCTAGTTGCACATGTATACATGGCATCACTAGCTGAACAGCTGAAATAAACTGTGTACTTCTGCAAAAATGTGGAAATGACGCAATCCATTCAACAACAGAATGAAACATATACGAAACTAAGATCATCTGAAATGCTCTGTTTTTGTAATTGTGTAAACTAGTAAACAAATCTTTTCAAACACAATAGTATTAACTGAATAAAACAATAATATTCACATTTATAATGTGCCCAATGCACACAGGTGAAGCTACAGAGGTATTAAGCTACATAGCTACCAGTTAGCATTACTAGTTAGCATTATTTTTTACAAATTCATACCACTTCATTTGTTTTCCACCGGCCGATTACAAAATGACTACACTGCAGATTATGACAAAGCCTCAGTAAACAAATATTAACTACTTGGACATGTTTTGTAAACAACTTGATATTGATAAGCCAAGAACTCTGTTAGTGCTAAACCATAATTTATGTAAACAGAAACCAGCACACCTGTGTTCTAGGTCAAAAAGCACCTGTCGTGTGTATTCAAATGACCCGATGGAGTCGAGGTATGCAACACAGTAATGCTTTACGTGACATTCTGTAGTCTTCTGTCGCAGAATGCTTGCAGTGTGTGTTAAGGCACAACGGCAGAAAATGGGCAGTGAATGATATGCAGGGTGACACGATAGGTCGTGAAGGATTTTGATTTCAAATATATGCTTGTTATTAACAGCAACCAGCAATAATCTTACATCTCATTATAGGTATATTCAACAAAATTCTTCGTATATAATTTTAGAGTTGTAGCTATTATACAGCATTTATAATACCCATTTCTATAACACTACCACAAAAATTGCATAACAGTGGACCAATAAACGTTAACATCAAGCGAGGTCGCTGGTCCATGTCTGCTGCACCACTCTTAGTATGGATCAAATGGTATCTTCTTTGTTTTTAATGACTGCTATCAGTTTGTTAGGCATCAAACGGATAAGATTTTGAACTGTTGACAGAGAAATTGATTTCCATGCTTCTCGGACATGGTGCTTCAACGCTTGCAGTGACTGAGACTCAGGGTCAGTATAAACAGCTATTGCTATGCCATAATGCTCTAAACGTTAAATTAGGCGGCCAGTCCTCCGGTGAAATGTAGTGTTTAATATTTGCATCCAGCAAGGTGATTGTAGCTTTTGATGTATGTGCATGAGTGCCATCCTGCTGAAACATTTCTTTACGAGTTACCAGTTACTGGTGCTTGTCTGCATGACGTCACTGCTTTATGGGTGACGTCATTATGTTGGCTCGTATAAATCAAGCAAGTAACGGGCAGTTGTGGTATTTTGCACACAATGTTGTACGAAATTTCTCTAAACGCTAATAGCAGCTAAATAATTATTCGATACTTTTAACATAGTTAATTTGCCATTTAAAATCGTTCACGACCTATCGTGTCACCCTATACATGTACACCTATTGCTAGTCGAAATGCAATTATCTCAGTAATGACAAGTTCGAAAAAGCCAATTGTGGTAAGTAATAAATGAACCAAAAACACTGAAATAGGTATCATAAAAAGTGGCACAGATTCTATCTATGAAACAGTGTAGAAAAGTCTGAAAAAAACGAGATAAAAATCACCAAACCAGTCACACCACTATTTAAATGCTAAATCCATGACAAAAGCACCATATACACGTATAATACATGTATAGAATATTGTTGTTAGAATACAGAACAGATTTTATACAGCGTGAAAGGATATTCATTATCTGATTGTTTTCGGGATGACTTCGAATGCCGTGAATGATCGGAAAGGAGAACTTTCCTTCCGTCAGATCTTCTGCAAATCCCTTGTTCTTCTCCAGCTAAGACACATTCAACAGAATCTCATCAGACTTTTTACCATCCGCTACTCTCATACACAGCACAAAAGCTGAGTGCATCTTTTGTCCCAACGTGTGCAAGTGTGGCTTAGTGTGCATTGAGGTTAGATTTTGTGGACAAGTAAGTAAGTAAGTCATCATCATCATCGACAACCGTGGGCTCAATGCCCGTTGGTGTCTGACGCCATTTTTACTATCGCTGCCCACCGCTGCCTATCTAGGGCAGCGTGGCTTAACTCCTGCAGGGTTGTCCCACACCACTGCTCAATGTCATCTGACCATTCTCGGTGAGGCCGTCCTCTTTTGTTTGAACC
>Ga0209671_1002577_pt1 | contig 16746 bp, 13 predicted proteins | sample WorMetHERISLAND2_2_FD_187401 | JGI IMG/M metagenome (GOLD analysis project Ga0209671, IMG submission 187401) | Marine gutless worms symbiont microbial communities from Max Planck institute for Marine Microbiology, Germany - Olavius geniculatus... | ecosystem: Host-associated > Annelida >...
GTATCGCAGCTTCAGCCCCTGCAGTTTTTTTTGATTAACTCCTTCAATAAAATCTAGGCTTACCACCACAAAGTGAGTGAGTGAGTAGCGTTTAACATCCCACCCGACACAGTTTAGGTTATTTCGGGGAGGTCTTTCCAGGCAATGCACATACATAAACACATAATAATGAAACACAAAATTTAACCTTTACAGAAAACAGATAAGGACCTCACGAAACACAGAATAAAAATTCGAGCCTAAAATCGTAAACACTGGCCATTATAATTGTGCATTATGTAAAAGTAATTGCAGTTCTAATAAACTTCCACGTTGTCCTCCAGACAGTCATTAATTTTAAAATGTTGTCTATTGGAGGACAGTGGTCAAACAACCCCAACTGTCTCAACAAAAAATATCCAATCCCCACATACTTATTTGTTGCGGAGTACTGTTGTACAACATTGAACGTCCTGTGCGACAAATCGAGAATTCAAGAAGTCAATAGAATATCCAAAACTATACTGTTGTACGACAACCGGAGTTTTCGAAAGTCGATACAGACAAAAATCGAGCTAACCTCTGATTCCTTAACTCCATTTTTCCCGACAACTATCACATTGGTCTAATGGTTCAATTCAAACGTTTTTCGTTATTTGTTGACTAACGTTGTGATAGCTGGTTAAGCGAAACACGATTGACATAACCGCAGCTTTCGGCCATTTAGGCTACTGAATCGATAGACCGCTTTTTACGCGCGACAGCATGTAATGCTTCGCGCGCCTTAGCCATCGTCCAGGCGTTTGTCTGTCTGTCTGTCTGTCACACTCTGTGATTGTATCGAAACGTCGCAAGGTATGATCACGAAATATTCACTGTGGGCTGCCCCAAAAACTTTGGTTTTTTGTGACAAAATTTCATGCCCCTGGATGAGGGGGTTCCCCTCGAACGAAAGCGTCAAAGACGGATACCCCCTAAAAAGTTCGTATTTACCGCTATTTATTCGCCCGGCGTAAAAACGGTTGCAGATAGGCATAGACATGCACAGACAAGCATTTGTAACAAGTTTTTTTTAGGCGTATCAATATCGATGACCTTGAATGACCTTGCACCACCAAAATAAGGGTTTTAGTGAATTGTTTGCGATTTCGCGTTGCGACACACATTTTAAGAGTGAATTGCATCGAAATGGCTGGAGATAGACCAAAACAACCTGCATATGCAAATTTCAGCATCAAACGTACATTTTAGTAGTCAAAGTCCCGACCCCCTAGTTTCAAGGAAGCCTGTGCACGCCGACGTCGAAGAGGGTACTCCTTTAAAAAGTGGTTATTTTACCGACATTGGCTCGTCTAGCGTAAAAACAGTCGCAGATAAGCATGATAGACATGCTGCTTGTCATAACAAGCACCGGTGACAAGCTTTTTAGCGGTATTAACATTGATTACTTTAAATGACCTTGAACCCCCAAAATAGGAGATTCAAGTGTTTTTTTCGAATTTCGGCTGCGGTGCATACTTCAAAAATGAATTGCGACGAAATGGCTGGAAATAGACCAAGACAATCTGCAAACAGTAACTGCTAAGGCTGTCGCGCGTTTCATAAGTTTTGCTCAATTTACTCGTTGCCTGCTGTCGTTATGCATAAAAACGGAAAATAACAGAAGCCAAAAACCGGTGAACAAATGTGTGAATACTGTTAGAAAATATGACAGACGTCTAGTCTGATGACTTCGTTACCGGTAATCAATATGTAGGTTATTTATTTACTTGAGAACCGATTTGTTGAGATCGCCATGCAAGAATTTCGATATGATATGTTATACTTTGTATTAGACATGAGCGATGAGTCATAGGAGTCGTCCAAAATCAAGAAAAAACTGCGCTTCTGACAACTAAAATTTCGTTAGCATGCCACGAAATTTAGCCAAGTGATTTCTGACGCTTTCATGTAATTTGCGCTTGAAACAACTGAATATTACATGTATTTTGTGTTATTATATATTGCGTTAATATCATATTTATTACAAACTATTATGCAGGCTTGACGATAAATAAGTATGCAGCATGTTAACGTATACTCAATATTGCATGCTTGTGTTTAGTGTACTATACTTTTCAATAGGCCCCTAGCGATTCAATGTAAGATTGAAATCGTACCGTCGTATTGCAGGATGCAAATCGCCGACATTTTCTAACCGATGGCTTGGTGTTTAAGATGTGTAAATATATTGAAAGTGACGAAACCGATGTCTGGTTCACGATTTAAAAAAAAAACAAAATTTTGTCTGTACTACTTTGGCAACATGGTTGAGAAATGAAAGTAAGACATTTTTAGTCCGCTATAACAACTGTTAACGTTTGTTAAGATTTAAATTTCTGTTCTGTTTGTTCTACTGTTCCTCGGTGAATAGATTTTCAAAACTAACAACATGGCACAGAACGACTCTTCATAATTATGACTTTTAGCTAAATAGACCCCATATTTATAAAAAATACACTTCCAAAGTTCTTTTTGACTTTCTGAATGGACACTACGCAAACTACCTACTGAAATGTACACGGGCCGACAGTTTTACGGCTCATTACATTCACTGGCATAAGTCAATCAATTCTGAGATAAAATTAGCTTCCAGGCGAACATTTTGAGTGCACCCGTCAGCTGTGTGATAAGAGTGCATTCGTATAGCGAGTGGCGTATAAGAAGTGCTTTACGCATATTTAGCAATCGGAGAACTTAAAAAACAATTAGCGTCGATTACTGAAGTAAAAGGCGTCTAAGTTGTCCGAGTCCAAATTGCGTCCAAGTGTACAACATGACCGCCCTTCACAGCATTGATCGAGGATAGTCAGTTGCATAACTACCTGTCCAATTTCTCGACCGGCGTAAAGCATAAGAGACCCACGTTTCACTTTTTATGTAAAAGTACAGACTTATCACGGCAATGACTTATGACAGAGGTAAACTAAGAATAAGAATATACTAAAAACAAAACATGAAACACACATTTTGTAATATTAACGTGTTACAAAAAGAGATAAAATTAGCTGTACAAGAACAGACGTAACCAAGAGACAACAGCATCATTATTATAATCATTATCATCATTATGCAGCCATACTAACAGGTCGTAATACAAGCATTATCCACCCGCCTGTCCCAAAGCCTCCTAACTTGAAAACAAGAGGCAAAAAACATTTGTGCGAACGTTCCCTTGGGGCAGAAGTAACGGGCGTGCTAATTTTCAAGTCAAAAGGTCAAGACTCTGGTTGAGTGTCAATGGCTAGCTGGACAGCCACATAACATGTCAACACTGGGCCGACCACTTCGCTTGTCCATATTGACAACATGGTGCTATAAATAATATAAAGGCTGATCTTTATACACAAGTTTTCACTATTAAGGACACACAGAGCAACAAAATGCCCCGTTTACACGAGGAAGCAAACATGAAGCAAACGTATTCAAAATACACGTGTACCACGTGTGCTCTAGGTCTGCTTCATGTTTGCTTCATCGTGTAAACGGGGGCATAATACCCCGTTTACACGATCAAGCAATCATCAAGCAAACATCGAGCAAACATCCAGCAATTAGAGCACACGTCATGCACGCGTATTTTGAATGCATTTGCTGGATGTTTGCTTGATCGTGTAAACACGGCATAACCGAACAGAACAAACACGGAGTGTGACGTTGGCGCAAAACCCCCCTAGGGGGCTGAAATATGGCTTTCCGGAAAAAAACACTTTGAGTGGGTACAATTTGACCTTCAGATCTCCACGGTTCCTGGACCAAGTTCACCAGACTTTTTCACGGAACGCTGGAGGAATCACAGTAGATCAGGTACTTGGCCGATTTTCAAAAGTGCTCGGCGACGTCGGCGCATCATATCAGATGCAATCTCACATGGTGATTTTAATCGCATATTGTATCGGTATGAAAGAAGACAATCAAACATTGTTGAGTTTTGCAGTTTTCGCTGGAAAATGGCAAAAAACGCACCTTTTGATATAGTCGCCTGTAAAAAATTTTCATGGTCGGCCAAGGGGGGGCATCGCACCGTGGCCCCCTTAAATACGGAACTGGATCGGCAGATGCATCTCCGAGATCTCGCGTTAAAAAGAAAAAGGTAAAAAAACATCTGCAGCAAAACGTAAGTCCACTTCCGAAACTACCATTTCCGGGCGGACTAACAAGTGATTCACTCAACGGTTCGGAAAGTAAAAAAATGCAGCATGACAAACCACAAACAGTTATTTCAGTACAAATTTGGAAGCAAACAAAAAATGCATCAATATTTTTCAAAAAGAGTCTAGTAAAAATTTTACGAACAGAGGCTTAAAAGGGAGGGGGGTGAGTGAGTGAGCAGGGTTTAACATCCCACCCAACACAGCACAGGTCATTTCAGGGACGGCCATTTCAGGCAAAATTGCACATACACAAAATAAGGGAACAAAAAGTTTAACCTTTACAATGGAACTGGAACAGGAGGTTTAACCTTTACAGAAAAACACAAAACACAAAGATGATCTAAACCCAAAATTGTAAGAACACGCCATTGTAAGTGTGCATATGTAGTAGTAATGGCAAAGTTCTAATAATCTTCCCCGATATCATCCAGACAATCATCAATATCATAATGCTGTCTATTGTAGGACAGGGGGAAGGCTTAAAAGGGATAGACAGCAAATGGAAACACGGAGAATTTATTATATGCCTAGTCGTATAAAACACACACATACACGTGTCTCGTAACAAAAGTGAACCACTAAACATGTAAGCTAATGAACAGCTTTTCATTGTCTGCAGCCATAGCGTGTCATGTCAGTTAAATGACTAGTTGTACAAAACAATTTACAAAATGCAGGACAAATGGCAAAAAATACAAAAACAGACTAGAAGCAGAAACAAGATATTTGCATGACTACACTGCTAATGGATGTAGAACTAACATTATGTAGACATCAAATTGTATGTAATTCGAAGCACTATACGACTCTCAACTTGTTGCATGGTAAACTTGTTTACAGTTCAACATGTTGAACACAAGACAGAATTGAACAAAAAGTGCTGTTGTAAAATCACTCACGCATTTCACTAGTAACGATTTTAAGTGGATAAAATTCAACTCTCAATATGTCATAGCTGAATAGAGGCAACGATCAACAAGGTGCATAAAAGTAAGCAGTTAAACATTTTTTCACAACTTCAACCGATTTTTAAACTCTCCCAGCAAAGTTTGCAGCAAATGTGTAAAACTCTGATAGGGTGTTTACACGATCCAGCAAACGTCCAGCAAACTTCCAGCAAATGTATTCAAAATACATGTGAATTGCTGGACGTTTGCTGTTATATGTTATAGTGGAGCTGGACGTTTGCTGTATCGTGTAAACACCCCATGAAAGACAGACAGACAAGCAATGGATTTGCAAATTTCTGACAGGAGTTTGTGTGTGCTTGAAATTCCAAGTTGCCCCCAAGGGCCCAAGTTTGCCCAAAATGAGAGATATCCAGTCACAGATTTTGTACTCTTAGAAAAAAAACAAGAAATTTGAGCTAATGCTCATGGGACGCGCGAAAGCCTATAGCAGTTCTGGTTCGCAAACTGTCAGTCTATCTCCAGCCATTTTGTCGCAACTTTTACGGGGGTAACGCTCTTTGATGCCCTCGTGCGCAGGTTTCCTTAAACCAAGAAAATCGAGACTTGGACCGTCAAAATCTACTTTCAATGCTGAAAATTTCATATGCAGCTTGTCTATGTCTATCTCAATTGGTTTCGGCGCAATTCGCTCTTGCAATGTGTCTCGCAGCCCGAAATCGCCAAAAAAATCCATAAAACCCCCTATTTTGGCGTTCAAGATCATTCAAGGTCATTGAATTGGGCGCCAATCGAGAGCCAGGGTACGACTTCCTATTACCAGTGATTAATAGTAACTTAGGCCCTATCTCGCACCGTTACTGAGATACAGCGACTTATTGGCTAAAAATCGCAAATTTTGCCCACCCCCTCTCATTTAGCACCCTCGTTCGGGGTGACCCCTTCGAATTTATGAAAAAGCTTTACGGTTCCTGAAACTAGAGTTTTCCAGGCATCCGACGGTAAGATTTGGTGATCCTAGCATGCACCATTTTTGACTGATCCACTTGTGTGACGAACAGACAGACGGACAGACAGACAGACAGACAGAATTGCGATGGCTAAAATGCGCTGAAAGTAGTAGCTGCTTTCATGCGTAAAAATTGACAGCATAAAATTTACTAGGGGGAAGACAAACTGGATTGGAGACATCATCATTAGTTGTCACATTAAACACTGATCAGTCATTTAAACAGCACAGAACATAGATTACCACTACCACAGCATCTTAAGTAAGCAAACTTTCTACAATCTACATATATACAATAAACCCCATGTCACATGTATGCACTTTATCAGAGAAATGTATCATGTAAACAATAGCAGTTAGTAATATCAAAGACAGTAATAATACTGACCCAATAATACTAAGCTGTCTGTCTCGGTCATCACAGAAATTCACACTGTACACAGTTCTCTTGAAATTAGTTAGAGCTGAACTGTTTCACTGTCGCCATGACAACGTCACGTGATTGGGGTTGCAGGCAACGTGCCGTCGGTATTCGGATTCTGTTCTAAATTTAGCATTGCAGATGGGACATACAGCCGTCATGAAATATGGGTCAGGCATACCATCGGATGGTCGATACTGCAGGCTGGACTGGGTTTTACCGGACTGGGAATGCCCGGGCAGTTCCGGGGTATCAGAGAAAAACTTTTGGTGTGCCGCTGGTGCTGACATTTGTCCACCGTGACAATTGGTAGTGTCACTGATGCCCGGGGTAGTCACGTGACCAGCGGACCAGCTGGCAGCTCCTGACACTGGCTGGAAGTCATTAACCGATGGCAGAAATGAGTGAAACTCAAAGCTGTCAAATGATGGGATATCTGTGGCTGTAGCGACAGTGTCCTTGTGCTGTGAGGTGATCAGAGGTGCTCTGGTATTCACGGCAGATGATTGCAGTTTTGACTGCAGGAGGTCCACTGACGTACAAGATGCACCACTGGCACCAGGAAAGACAGGTGACGACCATGGAGTAGTGACAGACCGCTGCCCATGACTGAAGCTTGACTGTCCACTGTCCTTCTTGGTACCACCCAGTAGATGATCCGTGCTGGAGATTGGCATCGTGGGCGGTGGTGGTGAGCTCAGGTCGTTTGGAGTGGCGGGGATTGGATCTGAGAGACGCGGGGCGTCCTTATGTCTCCACGTCCGATGCTGCTTCAGTGACTGGAGATTCATCAGTTTCTCACCACAGAGAGAGCACCTGAACTCGGCCGGCATGCGGTCGTCATGCCGTCGTCGGATGTGAGCGCACAGACTCGCGAGGTGCGCAAACGATGCACCACAGTGACGACAAACGTGTGGCCGACGCCCGCGGTGCACATCGATGTGTTCCTTCAATGAGTGCTTGAAACCGTAAGTCTTTGTACAGTACGGACACGCAAACTTGCCGTCGGCCGACCGCCGCAGTTCCACCACAGGGTCATCATCAGCTTGGCAGGAATTACCGGACGATGCCACTGAGAACGACGGCGGAAAGTGATGGCTGTTATTGTTGATTGGCAGAGAAGACATCATCGACAACGTCCGCACCATCTGCTGCAGACCCAGGTTCAGATCTGCTGGAAAACCGTGTGCCAGGGAATCCGGGGGAAAACCCGGCTCTGACTTCATCGCATTGAGCAACATGTTTTGGTTAAACGTGGCGTCCGAATTTCTGGAAAAACTGACATCTGTTCTGCTTCCGACGTTGTTGCACGCAGTGGCAGCTGGCTGGCCAGACTCACTGGATGACATAAATGACGTAAGACCTTTACGTCGGGTTGACAGGACAGCAAGCGGATGCCGTCGACGAATGTGCGACTGCAAGCTGCCAAGGCGAATGAAATGTGCCCCGCAATGACGACATGAACGAAGCCTACGACGTATATAACACTGCTTCATGGCTAACGGTCCAGTAGTTCCTTCCACTGCGCCAGCACAGGAAGTAGTTTGGGTTTCTGATGCGCTGGGGCATGAGTTCAGTTTTGTTGTCATGTTGTCAATGGTTGGCAACTGGCCGTCGCTGCCAGTCATGTATGCATCATGCGTAACTGATGTCGTCTTGTTGCCGACCTGCTCCGTGATCTGTACAATGAGTGCAGAGCTGCGGTCCGACACTACGCAGACCGTCCCTTCTATACGCAGCTCCTCAACATAGAAAGCTTCACGACGACACAGCTCTATAATTGCATCTGACAACAACGAACGCAGTGTCTCGTGGGGCACTGACACAGACTTGCGGAGCGACAGCTCGCCTGCCATTGCCTCACCTACATCATCATCATCATCATCATCATAATTTTCAAAAAACTGCACACAAATGAACTGCAATGCTGTCTGAAAACGATGTGACAAAACATTGCACCGGCCTCACCAACTGCACCGGCAGGAAATTACCTCACCGGCGCCTAAAACCTGCACATCAACCACAGCGTGAGCCAAATAAGACTGTTGGCTGTTTCCCCATGCCCACATTGTCCTAGTTTTCCGACCGGAAACGAAAGTTTAAATGAAAGGTCTGCCTACACAACCGCCAACGCAAGATTGCGTGTATGATATTCCGACCACACTGGCGGTAGATCACCACACCGGCAGTTAAAACGATCAGTTCCAGCATGGCGGCAGCTGCAGACGACTGGATGCTGTCTCCCCACACCGACATTGCCGAGTTTTCCTGACCGGAAACAGAAGTTCAGCCTGTAAAAACGCTGACGAGCAGACGCTTCTACCGCACCGGCAGTAGATCACTGCACCGGCAGTAAAAACGATTAGTTCAAATGATTTGAAATCGTGATTTGAAATTGATTTTTGACTTGTGATTTTGATTTGAAACCATTTTAAATCACCTGATTTTGATTTCTAATCAATTATTTAACGATTCTCATAATTTCAATTAAATTGTCGAGAATAACTAAAACCTATTAGCAACCACATCTCTATTTTAATTGTTTTGAACATTATGCGGCGCAAATGACTCCTCCAATTCATCTGACCACGCGATTATTGCCCACCGAGATCTCGCAAAGAGAGTTGGTCACGGCGATGAAATTAGCATCACTGAAGCTGACGTTGGTGGCTGGCGGCGCTACTGATGCGGTGACAGTGGTAAGACCAGTTACAAAATCACGACGGTGCGCAATGCTATTGAGTTGACAAAGCTACTGAGTTGACAAAACCAATGCAGTAGCAAGCGTCCCTTTGATGGGGCCACCCGTCGTTAGCATGTGTGAGCAGAGCTTCATGCCGTGACAGCCTTGTCAGTCTTGACCGTCACCGACTCACCATCGTCCAGCAAGCTCTAGCCATTGGAGGTCAGTCGGTCAACCGCACGCATGATGTCACGATGCAAGAAAAGTAGGCAAGCAGGTACGCAACCTATGCAAGCGATGCAACCGAAAATGTAAAACTGTAACAACAGTAATTTGTTCATCACTTCCATCATCTGCACCAGTTGAACTGATCGTTTTAACTGCCAATGCAGTGATCTATTGCCGGTGTGGTGATCTATTGCCAGTGCGGTAGAAATAGCGTATATGCATTCTTGTATCGGCAGTTGTGTAGGCAGACCTTTTGCTTAAACTTTAGTTTCTGGTCCGAAAAATAAGACAATGTGGACGTGGGTAGACAGCGTCCAGTCGTCTGCAGCTGCCGCCATGCTCAAACCGATCATTCTGCTGCCAGTGTGGTAGATGCGTATACTCGTCGGTGGTTCTAGAGGCTGAACTTTCGTTTCCGGTCAGGAAAACTCTGCGATGTCGGCATCGGGAGACAGCATCCAGTCGTCTGCAGCTGCCACCATGCTCGAACCGATCGCTTTTGTTACCAGTGCGGTGATCTACCGCCGGTGCGGTAGGAATATCTTACACGCGTTCTTGTGTCGGCGGTTGTGTAGGCAGACCTTTCGTCTAAACTTCGGTTTCTGGTCGGAAAACTAGGACAATGTGGGCGTGAGGAAACAGCCAACAGTCAACACTGTAGTTGATGTGCAGGTTTTAGGCGCCGGTGCGGTAATTTCCTGTCGGTGCGGTCGGTGAGGCCGGTGAAGTGTTTCGTCGCACCCGCTGAAAAGCTTCAAGCTCACTGACTGCCTGAGTATAAGTACAGGCAAGCCTCACTGCATATGACACTCACTGGCATTTAACAACAACACAGCAGATCGCTTACAGCTTTGTTCAGTGGTAATATTTATAACCAGCATTTCGACTTTTTTCTATGACTTATAAAAATGAAAAGTTCTCAGACTGAACTTGCATAGACTGTGACAGGAAGATCCAGCAAACAATCATAAAATCAGTACTAGAAAAAATCAGAGTACTACCTACGTGCAAAAGTGTTTATAAACACTCGATTAGTAACGCAACAGCTAAAATGTCCACTAACTGGTCACTTATGTACCATAAAAGACTGAAAAAAATGGCACACAAAACAATACATAGAATACCTATCACGCACCTTGCGTTTAGACTAATTAATAAGATGCACCCAAATTACGTTTAAAAACGAAAATTTAATAACTAAAACGTCGTGAGCTGTGAAGTTGTGAGTGATGTCACTTGTCAATTGGCTACGGTTTGCCAGATAAGCTATCGTTGTATTTATGGTATTATATCGTTTGCGAATTGCGATTCCTTGCAGGCTTGCAGCTACCCAATTCGATCCTGTTACTTATTTTCTATTTCAACTGCAAGTCTACGTTCAAGAAAATGTTTTTTTTTCAACGGTTAAGTTCCGCATTCTGTATACTATTAGCACATCTTCACAAGGTCAACAAGAGCACTTTCTGTGCACATAGACAGTATAGCTGGTGACGGAAACTGTCTCCTCAGAGCTTTGTCAAATGCTGTGACCAGAAGTCAAACAGAGCACGACATACTGCGACTCTACGTCACCAGCTACATGGCAGAGCCGGAAGTGGCAGAGAAGCTCCGATTAGATCGTTGTTTGCTGGTGGAGACAGAGAGGCAGAGAGTCACACTCAACATGTTCTGTCAATGCAAGAGTCTGGGCAGTGGGGCACAGAACAAGAAATTGCAGCAGCTGCTCATCTGCTCAACTGCTCCATAGTCTGCTTCGCAACATACTCCAACAAACAGTTTTGTCCCCAACACTTTGCTCCACATTTCATTGACTCCAGAGAATGCACAAGGGCCTGCCAACACAACACAGTATATCTCATCAACAGTTCAGGTACACATTATGAGTCAGCAGTTGTAAAGATTGCAGAGCAGGCAGCAATTCTGTCTGTCTGTCTGCTCGTCTGTTCGTCACATGGGTAGATCAGTCAAAAACGATGCTAGCTTTCGCGCGTCTAGTGAGCATTAGCTCAAATTTCTTGTATTTGGCCTTGAACATGAATTTTATATAACTTTGCCATTTAGTTTACCGCATGGTCTGTCTGTCTCTCTGTCGCTGTCTCCATGTGTATATTTTAAAAATGGTGCAAGATAGCTACAGAATTTTTCTATAACTTTTTATTTGACTGTGAACACGAATATATTTTAAAAATGAGCCTTTTATTTTTCTATAACTGTTATTTGACTGTGAACAAGAATTTTTTTATAACTTTGCCATTTAGTTTACCGCGTGGTCTGTCTGTCTGTCTGTCGCTGTCTCCATGTGTATATTTTAAAAATGGTGCAAGATAGCTACAGAATTTTTCTTTACCTTTAATTTGACCGTGAACACGAATATATTTTAAAAACGAGCCCTTTATTTTTCTATAACTGTTATGTTTCTATAACTGAAGCTGTGGCCACCACTATTGCTGCTAGTCTGAGACTATGAAGTAACCACTACTGCTGTGGCTAGTATGAGGGTCATTCAGTAAGTAATGAGAATCTAACACAGGTGAACATGACAACAACAAGGCAGGCTGATACTCGATTGACCTACCCTGGAAGGCTGTAATAGTCAATTTACATTGCTGGTGTTAGTTATATACCAAGATATCTTACTAGTGCACCGACAGCCACCCACCCAGGTATTTAAGCACTTGGTGGTGACCCGATTGGGAGTTAAACCCACGACCTCTTGATCATAAGTGCAATGTTTTAACCATTACACCACCAAGCAAAATCCATTTGTACACTCTGTAGAAACTCGCAAGTTTTTTGGCCGATATGACATCATTGTAATTCATGACGTCATAGAGCATTACAGTGTTCGGAAACTTAGTACAAACAGCATAGAATGAGACTAGACAACTTCCATTCTGCAGCCAGACGTAGCAAAGCGACCAGGTGTCTGAGTTTGTGAAAGCCTTGACAAATAAATCACACCACTCTTCATTTGCAATTATGTAGCATTTTGGAAAACAATTTTCCAACAATAATTAAAGTAGATTTTTCTGATAAATTTTTGACAGCCGAAAATTTAGCACGGTAGAGAGGTGGGGAGCAACTGTCCCACCTTAGATGGCAGTGTAATGGTAGGGTGTTGGGACTTCCGATCTAGAGGTGGTAGGTTTTAATCCTGGTTGGGTTGCAATCAAGTGGTTACTACTTGGAATGCTATAGTGTATGCTAAAAGTGGGCTACCAGGAGATGTTTGGTTTAAATGTGTGCTGATTTGATCTGATTGCAGTGGTCTTTGCTGTATGGATCAGACACCACTAACAAGTGAATAGGTTTTATGACCCCAAACATGTCAGCATTGCTTTAGTGGTTTTTGTATAGCACTGAATTACGTCTCATGTATGGCTAGGTGTAAGTAGTATGGAGGTGAAGACTGAAGCTGATGCTCATTGTATGATACTGATGACAAGCCAACTGTTGGTATGTTGCTTCCCTCATTCATCTGTCTCTGGTGTTTTATTATTTTTTTTTCATTTGTATATTAGGATGGCCATCTTCTACAGCCAACTTGCCTCCGGAAGCAGACCATGTGGTCATCCAGTTAAACAGTATAAAGATGCATTGAAGAAAACCTACAGCTGTGCAACATAGATTCAGCAACCTTGGAAACAACTGCACAAGATTGATCGTTGTGGCGAAGCTCCTGCAAGTCGGAAGTATCCCATTTTGAACAGCAATGCATCTCAGACCTGCAACTGAAGAGAAAAAAGAGGAAGGCTGGTGTCATGACAACTTCTCTGTCTTACAACTGTACCATCTGTGGACGTGGATATGCTGCCGCCATTGGAATCTACTCACACATGAGAACTCACAAGCCCTAACTGCTCATTCGTCAACTCGACAGGAGACTCCAACAATATGTGTTTGGCAAAATTGCCTGTATTTCATCGTTCACTGTATGTTGAAGGTAAATGTAATGATTTGTTGTGTAATGTACATAAGTTGAGCTGAATGCTAGTAACTAACAACTAACAGTGTGATATTTGCATTAGGATCTGTGCTGTATTTGGAATATGATGAACTCCCAGGTTAACTCAGCCTGGCCATCCCTCTCTGTGTAGGAGAAAGCTGTAGCATAGGTACACTGTGAGATGCACTATCCGTGGTCTGTGAGTGTAAACTGACCAGGCTAAGGATAAGGAGATCATACTGTCATGTTGGCCCTATGGCTAATGATGTAATTTTTGTGGCTTTTCACAAATTCCACAAAGTTATGCACACACTGCATGTTTTTGAATATTGCTATAGATCTCTGTGATTTTGACACTTCACAACGTTTTGGTTGAGTTTTGGGCATATTTTAATGCACCTGTGCAGAAATGGCAATTTGGTAATTTTTGGTTTGAAATATTATACATACTTCTAGGTTCGGTGATTTTGCTTGATGTGATGTTTTTATTTGTACTTATCTGCCTGTATGCCTGTCTGTTTGTTTGTCTGTTTTTCTCTTTCTTCAGACGTGTTAATAACATATTCTGAAATTGCCATTGGATTCAGCAATGCTGAATTCATGTAGGCTTGAAGCAAGATATTTTGCCAGGCTGAAAAAGTTTTAAGTATGTGTTGGCATCCAGGGGCATCTACACCATATTAACTTTGGAGCAAATGCTCTTAGAAAAAATAGGGGGAAGGTTTTTTTGCGACAGAAGGGGGAAGTTGAATAGTTTTGCATTTCTGATATGCAATATTTTTCTGCCAGAAGTGTATGTGTTCAGTGATGCCTAATATGCCCCAAGTTTGCTTTTGGCCAGGGCTCTACCCCAGACTCTGCTGGGGGAGCTTATGACACTTCCACAGACTTTTTGTGGAGGGGGTACCACCTACCATTTCTTTCTCTCTTGACGCCTGCAGTGTTTTGTTATGGCATCTGTGGTGCTTTACTCTAAGTTAGAGGGAAAGGGAGGAGTTGAGGAAGGGAGGTAGATGCTCCTGTTGGCATTGTCTCACTAGAAATTTCCCTTATTTCTGTTTCCTGTTAGCCTAATTTTCTAAAACCATGAGTGACATGTTCTGCTGTTGAGATTTTGTGATGAAGAAGTTGATTTAACTATTTGTTAGATACCAGGTTATGACACTTAATGGAAATACTTTTCATCACATTGTATCTCATTGTATTCTTGATGATCAGCCTTTTGATCTTGAATGGTCATGAAAACTTTACGATACAAAACTGTTTTTTTAAACATTGTTACATGCAGACAATCGATTTGCACTGTATTGTGCATTTGTATTAAATAATACTCGCAAACACATGATGCTGTGAATTTCTCTGCAAATTCTGCATTGTTTGCCATGATGGACTCGCAGTTTTTTTTGTTTTTGCCACAAAAAAATATTACAGCCTAACTTATAGCTCAGGAAGGAACCTTTTTAGTAGGAACATGTATTGTGAACATATTTTTATTGTCATGTCCACTGCTGATATGACTTAATGTTTAGTTTGAATTTTGTCTACTTTTTTATTATGTATATACAGGAATGAACTTTGATGTGAAGATTGAAGCTGTTAGTAGTGATATCACAGAGCATCCGCATGATGACAAGCCAAGACCGTATGTATGTACAGTGTGTGACAAACGATTTACATGGAAAGACAGTTTGAATGATCACAAAGAAGCACATACTGGAGAGAAGTTGTATTCATTTACCCAGTGTGAGAAATGTTTTGCCACTCGCCATTACTTGAAGGAACACATGAATGTTCACAGCAGTAAATACAAGTGCAGTCAGTGTGGAAAATGTTGTCAAAACAATCACACATTAACAGAGCACAAGTGAAGTTATTCTGGAGAGAAACCTTTTGAATGCACTGTTTGTGGCAAATGATTTAATGTATCAAGTAACCTTGTTAGACACAGCAGAATTCACAGTTTAGAGAAACCATACAAATGTGGTGAGTGTAACATGGCATTTAGTCGGTGTGAAAGTCTAGACAGACACATGAGAATCCACATGGGAGACAAAGCATACAAGTGTTCACAGTGTGACAGAAGTTTCAGCCAGTCCAGCAGTTTGCAGAGACACAAACGTCATGTCCACAGCAACGGAAGGCTTTATGAGTGTCGGTACTGTAGGAAGCAGTCTAAAAGTAGCTGCAGTCTGAAGCATCATGTTTATACTCACACTGGTGCAAAGCCGTACTATTCAGAATATTTTAGAGAACATCGCCATCTCAAGGCACATCTGCTGAAGTCACACATTGAAGATACTTGGTACACATGTCACATTTGTCAGAAGAAATTCATCCGCGGTGATAGACTTAACACACATTTACTCCATCATAAAGATGTAAAACCATATGTTTGCAGTGAATGTTCAAAGCATTTCTTTACTGCAGGTAATATGAAATGTCATCAGCTGAAACACTCTGACTATAAACACTTTTGCTGTGGCTCATGTGGTTAATATTTCAAACACAATTTAAGCAGTGTTGTAAGACACTGTAACAGATGTTCTATTAAACTGGTTATGCCAATATCTTTGCCGTGCAAGATCAAGGCAGAAAACAAACAATCTGTGGACAATTGCTTGTTGGACTGAGTTGCTACTGTTGACTGTAGCAGAATGTGTCAATATTGATGGTGGCCAGCGCCCAGGTCTCAGTGGGAAGCTTGGATTTGGGCATCACTCTTGAAGAAAGCTATGTGGGAAAACAGATTAAAACCGTAAAGGTAAAGTCCTTCCCGAGCCTTAAGGCCCATTGGGCGGCGCTGATCTCCGTTTCCTTAGCCCCCAGCCAGACACCAGTTTTTACACTGCAAGACCACGGATACAGGGCCAGTGCATCGCGTGGTGTGCCTGTTTACGTCCTAGCTTTCGCTAGTACTCATTGCATTTATCAACGGAGGGATGGCCAGGCTGAGTTGACCTGGGTGGCTGGTTACATACCGGGATGGTCACCCATCCAAGTACTAACCGGGCCTGGTGTTGATTAACTTCGTTGATGTGATCAACGACGCTACCAACTGAGCCAAACCACAACCTGATCAAAACCGCTCATCAGAAATTGATTGAAGCGGGATACAGCACCACCAAACTGAAGTTGTTAATACTTGCGGAGCAGGGAAAAATTTATCACTTCTTAAAAAAGAAGAAAGATTTGGAGGGTGGGGCCAAGTCTACCAACAACTCAACGTATGCCAGCTATGCACTGACCTCTTAGGATTTTGCAGGTGGCTTCTTGGAAAATTAGAGAGGATGAAAGGAAGTGGAAAGAAAGGGGGATATAAATGGGGAAAAGGATGTGGCAATAGTTAGATCTAATATTTTAGATGGGAAAAGAGGAGAAG
>Ga0209671_1002578_pt1 | contig 16746 bp, 12 predicted proteins | sample WorMetHERISLAND2_2_FD_187401 | JGI IMG/M metagenome (GOLD analysis project Ga0209671, IMG submission 187401) | Marine gutless worms symbiont microbial communities from Max Planck institute for Marine Microbiology, Germany - Olavius geniculatus... | ecosystem: Host-associated > Annelida >...
CGTCATTTTTGCAAGACAACACCGATATCTATGATTTTTTTGCGTTTTCAAATATTAACAAGCAGGCAAATTTGCAGCTTCCATTGCACGTTCAAAAGCTAAAAGTGGCTTTGCCCCCTGACTTCCCTACCAGGGTCTCTGCCCCTAAACCCCGCTACATCTTATTGATGCTCACAACAACTGAAATAAAGGTCGACATTTGGCCCACCACAAAAAAACTGTTGCCTCTGTGCTCTGGCCCTTACCCCTGTTGCCCCCTCAGCTTCAGAATCCTATAGCGCCGCCCATGACATTCTCTGTCACAACTGAGCTATTTTGTTTTACACAGTGCCAGAATGCAATATCTCCTATGCCGACCATACTGCAGCTGGAGACAGTTTTTGTTTGAGTTTGGAAAGACTAACATCTATAAGCTTATACTCCAGCCAGTGTCTGGTAGGAAAATGAGAGTCGCCTACTGCAGGGTGCGGCAGAGTGCATGTATGGAGTGCTCGCAGAGTGTGCCATCGATCGCGGTGCCGGTGTGTGCTTGGCGGACGTACAGTCAGTCACTTCACACTGCTCGGTTGCTGGCTTGCTTTAGGGGGTCCAGTCACTGCCTGCTGCCAACTCATGGCAGAGAGGTCTGCATGCCCGGGAAGTTCAGACGGACCCAGATCCGCTCTGTAGGAGAGATAATGGCCGGAGGACACTGTCGGTGAAAATTGAAGAGATGTTTGCAGTTGCTTCGAAAACGTCCATATGGTAGAACAACAGTGTGTTGCCATGCCCTTGCCTAGCTGGGGCCTATATAGGTTTTGTTACACATACGGCAGCCGTATCACCATAATAATTTAACCAGCAGTCATCTTTATACTTTGTAGCATATGCAATTTCTCTTAAATTTTTTTACCGGCTTCAGAATTGACGACCATTGAGTTCTGCAATATCTAAAAAAGTTGGACATTTTCATGCAATATTAAGATTTTACAAAAGTGCTGCTAATGCACTTTCTTCCGTCTGACGCTGTTTGGCTAGTGGCTACAACCAGACAGCTTTTCGTTGTTTGTTTTTGGGAATTAGACCTAAGACTTTTTAATTAATAGTCAATATTTTGAGAACAGTTAACTAGTTATGGAGAGAATAAAGTCAAACAATTGTGTTATTACAATTACTATCGACTAGCATCGACCGAATAGCATGCAATTACGTAGGTCTACATATTCTCTGACGAAAATTGATAATCACAAATTCTCAGCATCAATACGTTAAAACATTTGATGCAACATTGCTCTTGAAAAAAATTCTTATTTACATCACTGCCACTGACGAGCTTCCAACAGCGGCTCTGATAACGAACTTGCGGCACAGAGTGGAAGCAAAATTCCAGGGATCCGGACGCCTCAGCCTCTGAAGCCAATCGATGAAGCTGCTATGGCGTCGGCGGTACAGCAGTCTGCAATGCATGCTGGCGGTGCTGCGTCTTTTGGCGCCACACGATGACGACTGATGAGTCACCATGCCGACCTCCGGCTGACTGGCTGGAGTGGCCAGCTGAAAGGAAGGAAGGTTTACTCCTGGAAATTGCATGGTTCTGTGAGTGACGCATTGAAGGCGGTCAACGTCTAAGTGAGTGGGTGACGTTGTGTACACCAGTCGGCGACGATTATTCACCGTCTTCAACTAAAAAATAACAAAAGAATTTCATTTCACTCGGACGAATGAGCTTTGACTGACTGACTGAGTGACAGATCGATTGATTGAATGATTGGTTGACAGGTATACATCGCCTCTACCTTGCCTTTGCCCATCTTCATGTCTGACGAGCGAAGGTTGTGGACACGGGCATCGAGGATCTCCACACAACGCAACTGTCTTTGCACGCTGAAGACGATTTGCAATTCTGTTCATTGTTTGATGTCGTTGGTCCAACGTCTCCGTGGTTTTTCGCGACGTCTGACGGACGGACAAGGCAGGCAATGCGCGGCTTATTATGACGGCGGCCGCATAATAACGTAACACTTGAATGAATGGCCGAACAGTCGCGCTTAACGCTTTCAGCGTCAAAACCAATTAGGCTACGGCAGCCAAGGTCTGACATAACTGGTATTATGCACACAGAAGGTTAACCGTAATTGTATGCCAGTATATACTATAGGCCTACGGAGCACAATGTAATCTAAGACTCAATTAACGCATGTGGATTGACGGTATATGTAGAACGGCCCAAGGTGACGATGATAATTATAGAAATAGCTGAGAACAGAGCAGACGAAGTGTCGTGACGCGTGCCATTATTATACTGATGCAGAAGATAAAATTTGATGCTGCTGCTGCTGCTGGTGGTGGTCGTGTAGCCTCGCTGCATATTTACCTGTCAGTCACCTGCAATGATTGCATTGCAAACCTGACAGCTAACGTCAGATAGGCTATTATAGCCTAAATCTGACTCTCCCTGTAGGAAATATATAATTTTTTTTTGATTAAAGATAGACGGCTTATTTTGGCCGTCAATTATCAGCCTACTACTGCAGTATACTTAATTGGCAAAAAATAATTGCAATTAGTATTGCAGCACGTTTTTCCACATTGTTGCTATGCCATTGCAACATATTGCTATTTGCTAACGACCTGCATGACCACGACATTACAGCTGATTGGTTTGTGATACTTTGATAGTCTTACTCCAGCTCCTTATGCAGTCTTGAACTACTGTTTTCTGGTGCTAATTGAATCCGCGGTGCAGCCTGCATGCATACCATCGCCCACTCAGTCGCATTGGGCCTGCACGACGTGCAATGCAAATGCAACGAAAGGAAAAATGCCCCGCCGCCCAAATAAATGTCCCGGTCACCCCTTGACTTTCGAGGCTTGACTTACAAAAGCATCCGCGAATCTCTACCGGATATTATAAGCTTGTCCATCCGATGTCCTGCATAAGCGTACTCAATCGTCGCATTGAATTCATATCTCAAATCATACCAAAGTGTCCTGGTGCGGACTGGCCGCCCACACGCCGCCGCATTGTTACAGGTCTTCGGGGACAGACTCACGCCCTCGATACCCCACCCCCGGCTTAAATTCTTTCCCATGTCTGCTCGGCCATGACAGCAACGCAGATATAATGGATAGGACAACGTTGCGCCTGCTACTATGTGTGTGGTCTAGATGGCAGCTGCGTGTAGCGCGACTGACCGGAAGCACTGTAACGATCAAACCGGGATTTGACGAATGCCATATCAGGAAAGTGACAGGATCCAAGATAACAACACGACGCACGCCGCGCAACCGCGAACACCGGCATCCCTATTGCAGTTTTTAGGTAAAAATTGTAATTTTGCAGAACATTGTTACAAATCCTGTATCGAAACACTTTAGCATATTGAACCCATAAAACATCGTATAACATTTGTTGTCGCTTTTACGTTATTCTTGCCGACAACGTGCGCTCCATAAATTTACTTAATAGAGACCTACTTACTTAGATGGCAGCTGGCTTGGTGACGTCACGGCAGGTGGTAAAATGGGGGTTCGACTCGTGGTCGGTGACTCGGGTCGCTATCAAGTGGTTACTGCTTAATTCAATGGGTGACTGTCTGCGGACAGGTAAACCATTTCGGTATATAACCAACACCAAGGTCAACTCAGCCTTCCATCCCTTCGGGGTAGATAACTCGAGCACCGGCCTGTCTGGCTGGGGTTAAGGCGGGGCGCGTCCACTTGTGTTGAGTGGCAGGTTACACCGCAATATGGCAGATGACTCTCCGTAGCTCTGCGATGTGGGTTTCCCATAAAGAGCTGTAGGCCTACTACACCACTTCTAAGCTTTTGACCTTTGACCTACTTGTAGTGTTGGCGGAACATATATTAGATGTTTCTCGGGCGATATCTGTCTACAGTATACCCACTCCGTGCCTTGCTAAGACATCGATCTTCATTCCACAATTCCAATCCACTCGCCGATGCCATCCGTCTATATATAGCGTCCACGCAGCGCGGCGGCCGAGTTGGCTCTTAGTACTAAAACGTTGCGTCTCGTCTCGACGTAATCGATGCATGTGTCTCAGGACGAGATGTCGACGCCGAGTGACGGCATGAATGTGCGGGCGTCCCTCTTTAGTTGCTGAGCGTCTCAGCGCATATTGCGCGCCAATCAGTCAATCACTATGGGCCTATGGGATTTTTAAAGTGGCCTAAGTAATACAAATCACTGCTAGGTCCACTACAAACACGGGTTAGGTGGAGTACATTGGATCATCGCACGAGCTGCGACTACGTGAGATAATCGATATTTGCTCGAGATTTTCGACCTCCGGTGACCCCCGACCTCGACCTTTCACACTTTAAACTGAAAGTTGATAAACCGGTTATTCTCGCCCGCGAAACGTTTACGTGTGCCAATCTTGATTTTTATTTTTGACCTTCAAATGCCCGTACAGAACTGACGGACGGACAAACAGACGGACCGACCAGACGCGCAATGTGGCCTATGTGGGGCGGCCGCATATTAACGTGCTGTGTTAGCAGAGATCAGATCGGTTTTAGCTCAAAAGCCAGTTGGGAACCAGCCTACCAGAACTGCCTCGCGGTGCAGAGACGGACGATCATAAAAGACGAAAAGCGACTGGCAGATATTGAGAGCAAAACGGCGATTATTGGCGTTGATGCGAATTGTTGCTCCAAGATAATATTAATGCCGGTGAGGCCACATTTCGGCTGGCATGTTTATTGCTAACAATCGAGGCGTCGGATGATCAGCACGGGACACATTAAACATTCATTCAGCGAATATGCAGCAGCCGACACCAACAACCGTCACCTAAATGACCACCGCACCGTCAGTCGCTATAGACTCAATAACTTGCACCGCGGTTTGGCTTTCGATACGACTGTTTGTCCGACCACTTTTTTAAATTAACTTAAGTAAAAACGTATTGTGCACGCAAACGTATTATTGACGCAACGGAATGTGCATGCAACGATCTTTTATTAGGCGCTTGTACACCGTGTCCCGCAAAAAAGTAAGTAGGCCTAATGAATGAGTGAGGAGTTTCGACATCGGTTGACGCTTTCTTCAGAAATGAATGTCGACTCGTCACAGTCGTTAGCTAATGTCGGAACGTCAAGTTTTTAACGAAAGGCTAGAAAAAATATTTGATTTTCGTATAGTATAGGCCTATGTGAGTTTAGCTGCTTTGTGTTTGTTATCGTTTTTCGGAAGAGTAACATTGGACCAAATAAAGATATCATGATGTCTAAGAGTTGTCGTAAAATAAAACGCTTCACAGGATTGTACACAATAAGCCTATTTTCATATTATCTTAATTATCACAGGAAATAGATGTGATAAGTCAGGACTCGTAGCTCTATATACTTTAAATAAAATCAACGAAACGTGACCACTAGAAACAAAAAGCAAATTAAATGTTACAAGTGTGTGTCGTTATTCCGTTTACAAAGTTCAAGTCGGTGGCGTGGTATGCATTACAATATAATGCGCCGGTACTTAATTAATTATACAAAAACTATACACGTATGATCGCGTGATTAAGTGAGCAGTTTCAGTTTTTCAGCATCAGCATCAATGTAAGTTCGCATCGTTGTAGTTTCGCAGCATGGAAGATAGGGGGCCTAAACTGCGTGAAAAAAACTTTAAAACTGAAAATGTAATCAGACGCGCACGCAGAGTTCCTTTTGCAAACACAGGGTGACCGGTAATGCAACGAAACGCGACAAAACTGAGACGCCTAATAGGGTGTTTATACGATCCAGCAAACGTCCAGCATTAGCACGTGTATTTTGAATACATTTGCTGGAAGTTTGCTGGACGTTTGCTGGATCGTGCAAACACCCCATAAAGCACCGAACATTTGGAGCATGGAGGAACAATCAAAAAGGGGACTTTGTCTCTCGGACAATTTTTGATTATTTTTACATCAAAATGGCACATTTTGGTAGATCCTGAGGTACAAAAAAGCCAAGTTTTTGTTCACGTGAGTTAGAAAATTTGTTCGGCCCTAACAGGGAGACAAGCAGCAAGCACCCTACATTTTAGTGCGCCTACACATATAATAGGCTAGAGCAAAGCATAAAGCGCGACGGTAAAACTAGCCGGAAAAAAAACTAAAATATTTGTGTGGGTTTTACAATATTTCTTATTGTCTGAAAAAGGGCATAAAATTGTGCAAATGCGGTAAGCACGCTGCAAAAAAAATTTGCCGACGCTTATCCCGCTAAAACACCGCCACGCATGATGCGTAGCCTAGTAGTAGTATTAACAGTAGCCGAATATTCGCTTGAAAGACGACAGTCACCGCGCGGTTAGATCAATTACACACCGAAACTGCAGCAAATGCGACAGTAATATAGTTAGTTACACAGAGAAACGTCGTTAAGACTTGCTGCGGGGGCACAAAACTACGTGAAATGAATACTTAATGTTAAGCCACGGTAACACACAATGGTAATACGAAATGCGTGCAATAAACAGCGAGTGAAAGATAGGCACAAAGCGTGGAATGTGAATCGACGAGTAATATATGTGAAACCACAACATTACACACTCACGTCATCGCTAATCCGAGATACAGTTAAATATAGCTCCAAAGCGAACTGAAAAACAGCTCATGAAAAAGTTGTCAGAAGTCAAGCCTGAATAGCACGTGCTGCCAGCCAAACAAGTAAACAAGTAGAGCAGATGTGCTTTAACTTGAATGTTTTAGAGAAGATTAGATTTAGCCTCGACTATTGCAGCGAAGGGTGGCTGACCTTAATGACCCATAACAGGTATTCACTGCATTGATCGAAGCTAATCGTTTGTAAACCTCCTTAACTGCTCTATCTACCTAAACATGTGTATTCCAGTTCTTTATGAGCCACCCTGCATGTAGGACAATAGTAGGCCACCTCACAGCGGCTGACAACGCCAATGTCTGGGCTACAGTTGGCAATAATACGATAACACCAATTCATGATATGATTCTGTCTATCACAGCACATGCGAGCAAACAGGTAAGTTCAAATCTCAGAATATTACACTTAGTGTACCCTACAGCACTGCAAAATGCGCGTTATTCGCCGAACTAACCAAAATTTCACAATTTTACGATATACATACATTATAAACTGGCACATCTTAAGCTGATGACACACAGTCAAGAAAACTGTACAATAATCTTAATGGAACAAGAAACGGCCTGTACGTTTGTGGCGTTTTTTGCGCAATATTTTTAGTACAAGTTCAATATAATAACTCAACTGAAATCTATGGGCAAAGCCAGAAGAATTCTAACTCCACATCTGAAATAAATTATACCGGTACATGCAGTAAAATTACTTGCACCGAAAACAGTAACTTCTTGCAAGAAAAGCCCAGCTAATGCAAAGGGGAACGCGCGACAGCGATGCATATGTGAAGGCCAGGTGCGAACGAAATCTAAGCTCACAGCGATGTTTCATTCGGACTCGACGGCGGATGACGACTAGCGCCATATCCAGTGCATGAATTCCAATATTGGCTAAAAATAGATAATTTTTCCTACCTCCTCTCATTTAGCGCCCTCGTTTGGGGTGACCCCTTTCGAATTTACGGAAAAGCGTCACTGATCCTGAAACTAGAGTCTTCCAGGCAGCGGATGGTGAAGATTTGGTGATCCTAGCTTGCACCGTTTTTGACTGATCCACCCTTGTGTCGGACAGACAGTGGGACAGATAGACAGACATAATTGCGATGGCTAAGACGCGCTACAGCAGTACTTGCTGTCGCGCGTAAAAACCTACTGTTTCCACCAGACTTATTTCAGTTCCCTCTGGTGCGCGGCTAACACAAATGCTTCCAATTCGGCCAGTGGCTGGCAATGCGCAATATACAGGATTTTACTTACTTATTTACTTACGTAATTAATTAAAACAATCGAATTAGCTGGTAGCTACATGCATAACTAACGAGACCTGAGTGCATACGAACAAAACTGTGCAAATTTTCAGCGTCGAGGGGGGTCATGGCAGGTTGCCTCCACCTCAATGAGCCACTTGCCCGGAGTATACACTGCTCATATGTTGTGCCGTGGTTAATGATACGGCATTGTCCACCAATCGCTTTAATTACATGCGTGATCCGCACAAATTCATCAGCTTGCGAGTGCAAATGACATCAACAATTCACCACCTTCACTACCTCTAAGGTCGTGTTTTCTGGGACTTTCTGCTTGTATCCAACATAACTCAAAAAGTACGGGTTTTGACGAATTGTTTGAAGTGCTTGGACTAGGTCAGAAAGGAACTGGTCAGATTTTCGTGACACTCGGATTCTTTTATGAATTCTAGATCATTCACAATTCTTTGCCATTATGAGACACAGTATGTAGGGGGTGAACTGAGACTCCGCTGTGTTCGCCAGGTGACAACACTAGTCTAGGCCGATGTTTGAAATTTCTGATCGCTTCTAGTTACTTGTGCATTTGTCGTTTATGCCGTTCACCTTTCTCAACTGATAAACGGACAAACAGTTTGAAGCGTTTGTCGATAGTTCACGGTGTTTATCACATCATCTCTTCAGTGTCGGCGACCTTCGCTTGTGTCGGCGCTTTCCCTGAAACAAAACAAAATAGAGTTGAATTTTTCTGCTGTTTTCAACCATTAGTGAGCGACTTAGAGGGTTAAATGGAATCATCGGTTAAAAGCCACATTTGCAGCAGAACATTTCTTTCGGAGACAAAGCCTTTAAGCAGTGACAGTCGATAACTACTGAAAACAACGGTGTATTCATGATAGACATCAGCAAAAACAAGAAATTTGAGCTAATGCTCACGAGACGCGCGAGAGCCTATAGCAGTTGCTGTTCGCAGATAATCTTGGTCTATTTCTATTTGCAGCCAAACATCGCAAAAAATCACTAAAAACCCCTATTTTGAGGGCTCAAGGTCATTTAAGGTCATCGATGCATTCCGAAGAAGGTTTTCGCCAGTGCTTGTTACGATAAGCAGCATGTCTGTGGCTATCTGCAACCATTTTCACATTAGACGAGTCAATAACGGTAGATTAACGCCTTATTAAAGAGGGGTGGCACTATTTCGCCCCCTACATTCAATGCTGAAAATTTCGTATGCAGGTTGTCTTGGTCTATCTCCAGCCATTTCAGCACAATTCACTCTTGAAAAACGTGTCACAATCCGAAATCACGAAAAATTCACTAAAACCCCCTATTTTGGGGGTTCAAGGTCATTCAAGGTCATCGATGTTGACATTCCTAAAAAGCTCGTTGCCAGCGCTTATTATGATAAGCACCATGTCTGTGCCTATCTGTAACCATTTTCACATTAGACGAGTCAATAGCGGTAGATTAACGCCTTATTAAAGGGGGGTGGCACCATTTCGCCCCCTTGTTCGTGGGGACCCCTTTAACCCAGCGGCATGAAATTTTGTCGCGAAATACTAGAGACTCTAAGCTATTATATGATGAAAACCCGAAGTCTCTATGTCACCTGGTCTTGGAACGGTACCGGGACGTGACAGACAGACAGACGGATGGACAAAATTACAATAGCTAATACGCCCTCTCTGGTAGCAGTAGGCCGAAATGAGTCAGTCTGAACACTTTACCAGTTAAGGGATAAGAAATATTCTCACTCTAGACATTGGCTTATTCAAGCTAATGTTTACACTGTTCCTGAAAACTCGCATTTTCACGATCTGGATTCTGGAAAAAGAGATTTTTGACGTCGATGAAGCAGTTTCTCTATTTACTCTGTTATCAATCAATAATCAATCAATAATCAATCAAATTATTGAAATTAATCAGTCAAAGCCAATGTTTGAATTGCTGGGGGCGGAAGGGTTGAACTCCCAACTGTTTTCTCAACCCCCCTAACACACACTGTCAAACTATGTACTGGGGGTCAGCTATATGCTGTATAGTGTATACATAGGATTTACATCACAATTTTGGTCGAACTCCAACAGTCAAAAAGTTCAACCCCCTGGAAATTTTTCACAATTCAAACACTAGTCAAAACACATTTATGTAGCGTCATATCGCGCAAGAATCCCTCGGTACATGTACTAAGCATTGTCACTGGTAGAATCCTATGACAATACGGCACCAGTACCGATGACGATTTGAGTCGTTCTTCGTGGGCATACAGCAGCACTCCGACGTCGCTATTTCCAGCTTCCATCGCCACAGACATCGCCGTGCTTCCGTCCTGTCATATATACAAACATAAACATCAAACGCTGTATGGCTACTCGACATCCACGGGACTTTCGTACTTTCACCAACTAGATCCTGGAAAGAAGGACTTTCAACATCACGGGAGCAGTTTTTCCACTTGTTTCACAGTCAATCAATTAATCAATCAAACTGTGTTATGTTCATAGTGACTAATTTTCATCTGTGCAGGGCTTTCAAAAGAAAAGAAGTATTTAGAACTGCATAAAACCGCTGATCAAAGGGCCAAAAATTGAGGTCAAAGGCGGAGAAATAGGGTTGGGTTCTTGGAGAAAGGGCAGCAAACTTGCGGGGTCCAGGGTAGAGCTCCGGCGGCAAACACAATTTGGGACACGGACAAACGCTGAGAATGCCTGCAGCAAATATAGATTTCGTTAATCATCTCCGCCAAGTGTGAACGTAGTGAACATTGGAGGAGATTAAGAGATTGGTCGTTCTGTCCGTGTTTCCGTCGTTCGTTCGTTCCTTCTGTGTACATGATGACTCATAACGGCAATGACGTCATTGCACCTACTGCATATGCACACTGGCATATACAACTGCAGAAAAAGTTTTATCTAACCTGTGTGCAAACAACGTTCATAAGTTGATTATTAGCACGCTGGTGTGCGCGTCTCACTCTAAGGGTATATGCATGAGTTTGTACAACTAACGAAAGGCGTGGTATGGATCACTAAACACAGACAGTTCAGCAAACAGGCTGCCAGCAAAGAATGACTACAAGAAAAAAGAAAAGATAAACTGAATATACACGCGACAGTTTCAGCTGTTATTTCCCACTCAGTTTGAAATCAGGCCGTGGTTACGTGCAAAATAAAAAAACCATGCTTTCAAAATTGTTCTGCAAAATCCTATTATTTCACAGGAAGCCAACGAGAAACATTTGCAAAACATTCTTTTTCGTTGTACATGGGACGACGGCGGATGGCCTTATCTGGGCAGCATTTTGCAGGCCGAATGTCATTCCTGACGCCTGCCCAACATACATGTGCTAAAATAAACAAATAATAACGAACAAACTTATAATTTCGCAGTGCATAACCGCCGGGCGTGGCCGAAAGAGCACAGACGGACAGAAGAAGGAGAGCGGCGGAAGTGGTTTGCATTCGACCTCAACGGTCAACCACGAAAATAAGAAGAAGCACCAAAGTAACCGAGTAAAACGAGAAATCGCTCCTCGTTTCTATTCGCCAGGTGCCAGCAGCAATCTGTTCTGCAACTGCATGCTTTAGCTGCACCAGGGTTTTTAATCCCCAAATCTGCCCTTGCCTGAGGATCGTAGACCCCCAGCTAACACAATGTGTCACTGGACACCGCAATTAGCATTCTGAATCCGTCGAACGAGAAATGTGCACGAATGTGACAGGCGACAGACAGACAGAAAGACAGACAGACGACAGACACAGCAGAAATGTGTAGCTATATGCGGAATATTCCGCCTAAAACCAGTGTTTGAATTGCCGGAGGTTGGAGGGAGGTTTGAACCCCCCCCCCAACTGTTTACTCAACCACCCTAACACACTATCAAATTATGTAAAGGGAGGTCAGCTATATACTATATACATACGATTTACATCACAATTTTGGTCGGGCTTCGACCGACAAACAGTTCAACCCCCCAGCTAATTTTTCACAATTCAAACACTGCATAAAACAGACTATCAACTGACGTTGTCCTGTAGGGACGAGTCACAGTCTGGATGTGCTAAGAGCATCTTGACAATGGCGACACAGCCGTGTTCAGCAGCACACATCAGCGCCGTGGATCCGTCGTCATCCTGTGCGTTCACTTCAGCACCGGCTTCCAACAACATCTCAACGACGTCTTCACGACCTCGACTAGACGCCAACATCAGAGCCGTCTGACCCGCCTGTATACGCACACCAGCACAGTACGATAGAGCCAGTAACAAAATTTTTATGCCTCCGCCAACGTAGTGGCCGAAGACATTATGTTTCCAGAGTGTTCGTGCGTCCGTGCTTGTGTGCGTCCCGAACGAACGTTTTAGCAAGCAAGATATCTTGCGTATTTGTTCACGAAATTTGACCAAACTTTTACCACTAACAAACTTTGCGCAATTCACCCTTGAAGTGTGCACTGCAGCCGAAAATCGCAAAAAGCACCAAAACACCCTAAGGTCATTCAAAGTCATTGATGTCAATACCGCTAAAAAGCTTGTCACCAGTGCTTGTTATGATAAGCAGTAGGCTTATGTGTATACTTATCTGCAACTGGTTTCACGATAGACAAGCCAACGGCAAATAAATAACCACTTTTTAGAGGAACACCTCTCTTTGACGCTCGCGTGCGCAGGCCTCCTTGAACCTAGTAGATCGGGAGTGAGACTACTGAAATTTATGCTTGATGCTAAAAATATCATCCGCAGGTTGTCTTCATCTATCTTTAGCCATTTTGTCGCAATTCAATCTTGAAATGTGCGTTGCAGCGAAAAATTTGCAAAAAAAAATCGCCAAAAACCCCTCTTTTGGGGGCCAAAGATCGCTCAAGGTCATCGATGTTGATAAAACTAAAAAAAACTCGTGACCAGTGCTTGTTATGGTAAGCAGCATGTCTCTACCTATCTGCAAACGTTTTCACACTAGAAAAGCCAATAGCGGCAAAATAACGTCTTTTAAGGGGTACCCCTCCTTGACGCTCTCGTTCGAGGGGACCCCCTCACCCAGTGGCACGAAATTTCGTCACAAAAAAACTAGAGTTCTTAAGGGGCAGCCCACAGTGAAAATTTCATGATCCTAGCTTGCACTGTTTTGATACAATACAGCAGTGTGACAGCAGTGTGACAGACGGACAGACGGACAGACAGACGCCCAGACCATAGCTAAGACGCGCGAAACATTCTGCTGTCGCGCGTAAAAATTATACACATGTACAATCACTACAAATAAAGGAGGCTACACTAAGAGCAATAGTAATGACCAGTGAAGCTTGTTGGTTGATATCGCCGAGCTGAAAGAGACGTTTGATGATCTGTCGGTCTGATTCGGTGTTTATCTGTACCAGTGAAGCCAGCATGACGACCGTACATCCGGTCTTGTTCTGACGCGTGATGTCACACATTCCAGTGTCCAGCAGTAGCTTGACCACTTCAAACTGACCGTTCGACATGGCATAGTGAAGTGCCGAGTTGCCCTGAACAACAGTTCAAGTCCGCCATGGCGTCGTGGTGGGGGTAGAGACCAATTACAGCCCGGCCGTCAAAATTTTAGTTAGTCAGGAAATTTTTTTCTTGACAGAAAAACATTCTTCCACAAATACAATTTTTTCTTTAAAGGCGGGGGTGAAATATCCCATTTTGGGCAAATTTAAGTGCAAAATTTAAAATTATAAGCACCCATATCCTCCTCCGTCAAAACTTTGCAGATGTCTTGGAAAAAAATCAACTTCCTGTCCCTTCTATTTGTCAAACCCACGACGTAGCTGAAAAAAAATAGTCCTTAAGCCTATTTGATGTCACCTTTGGAAATGCAACTAAAATCTATACTCAGACAGAGAACGTTATTAAGACACATTTAACTACAAGTTTGCTCAGGCTAAATATTTCAGTCTAACCCTCAGCTATTCCGATTCAAGATTACTTTGGGTAAATCGAGACAAGCTAAAGCATTTGTCAGAAACGGAAAGATGCAAATAACCGTCAAGTTTTTGAGAGCTACGGCAAAAAATATTCACCAAGAATTATGAAATGCAAAACTTTACTTCACCTACCGTGCGCATGTAGTATATTTAACATTAGCATGTTTTGTGTCACACTAGTGACACTAATGTCGAATAATAAATGCCAAACATACATTGTCGTCTGCCAGGTTTAAGACGTTCTTAAGCAGTTCTGGCGAGAATGCCTCCAATTCTGCGAGGAAAGATTTCAGATGACTTGTGTCCGATATTTTCTGACTGGTCAACGAAAACCATTTCTGTCTTATCAGCAGCAGACTCTGATTCTGTTTGTTGCAGCAAAAACAACACTTCTGCAATTACTACTACTACTAATACTACTACTACTACTATTAATAGTAGTACTAAAATGACAACAACTACTACTAGCAGTAGATTACTACTGCTGGATCTCAAGACGGAGTCTTCAAGAGGTGGATCCGATAGCTGCATCCAAAAGATGTGGTTGCAAAGTCTGTCGACACTCCCCCCTCTATCCCTCTATTGGGTTCTCGGCTGTGGACCAGCCGAGGCCCACGGGTCTGGAGGGCGGGCTACTACAACAACAACAACATCTACTACTACTACTACTATCAAAGGTTAAATCATGCAACAAACAACCCAACGTCTTAACGTCTAACCGACAGCGTCACTATGACATTTGACTTTGTTTGAGCCACTGAAATAATCTTACTTACTTACTTACTTATTTACTTACCTACGAACTTATTTTTATTCAAAGGCTTTATAGTTCATAGTACTGGAAGTTTGAACATCAGACTGCATGAGTAACTTTTCAGCAATCGTTACAGATTTGTTTAGAGACGTTTTAAGGCGCGTACAGTGTAAACGAAATGACGTACTGCTGTTCAGTTCAGTTCAATTTCTTCAGTTCTGTTGTTTTGTAAACTACTAATGCGCCAAAAATCCAAAGAGAAAGGCGATTAGCTGATACATAAATGGCCATCAACGCATCTTAGCCTTTACGTCACTGCTACGGGTACACCGATAGTAAGTAAACAAATACGGAGTTTGGTGATGTTGAGAGAAGGCTTACAGTGCTAAAACCGAAAGAAATAGAGTGGAATTTCGCTGACCAGCTGTTTGGACGTGACTTCAGTAGAATCTCGCAGCCACAGCGCGTACGTCTTTAACGCGCCAGTAAGATCATCACTCTCTTCAACCCTAGAAACACAAGTATGAATAAATGAATGCATGAAAACATCTTTATTATGTGTTGCAGACTACAGCTAGATTAGGATAAAGTATGTAAAAATAAGAAAAAAACTTACATGGAGTTAAGACTACGTAAACTGCGGTAGAAACGATTTCGCGTAACGAACTGTTGTGTTTTGGAGAGTTCATATAGACGAGTGTGGCGCAGATATATATAGTCAGAAATACCACGTTTCGGCGGTATCAAATATGCAAAGCAGCTGTCAAAAAAGTAAGCAAGTAGTCGGCATCTGTAGCGCGCCATATGTCAAAACAGAAGATGGAATCGTAGGCGCAGAATGCGTAAGCTGGTCAAAAATGTTACGTCAGTTGTTCGCGACGATCGTTCAGTGTTTACTCGTATATACCGCTACGTGTATTATGCCCAGTCCACGCCTGCGACTCCGACGCGACCCAACTGAACAGCTGAGTCGGGTCGGTTTGAGTCGCGTAGCCGTCGCACGTATGAATTGCACATTATGCACCGCGTCCCACAAATAAGCAGGCCACTTTTATTTCCGTGATAACAATAATGACAAATACGGACTGATTTTACTATTTTTCGCTATTACATTCACAGATAAACCACAAAACAAAACGGCATAAATCCGACCACCTTACCGAAAATCTGTTTCTGCACTATTTTGTGAAATTTAAATGTGAAATTCTACAGCTTTTCATAATACCCAGAATAATAAGTACAGTCTCAAACATTAATTTTAATCAAACGCGTTTCTACTTGGTAGCTTTATTTTTACTGGCGTACATGTATATGCTACGCGTATAAAACGTGTAAAATAAATAAAATGTTTCTCCGTCGTCTAAAAATACGCTTACAAAGACGGTATACCGTCTTCAACTTATGACGATCGAAAAATTATTGTTTTTGTCTGGCTGAAAAACTGTACTTTGGACGACAGTACAAAAAAACCTATAGACCAAAGCGTCCAGTCACAGGCGCTATTTCTGGAAGCAGACTCGACTATTAGTAGCAGAAACAATTGATTTATCGTGACAAAACTTACACGATTGTGGGAATAGTTCGTGTGCTTGACTTCACGACTTCTTCAGATCCTAGACGTCGATCATCATCATCATCGCCATCTTGACTTTCTGCATCAGAATCCGACTCCCTGACAACATGCATAACGGCATGTAAACCTTTTTCTTAGTTGATTTCGTTGAGTTGACGAGTGGTCGCTGAACGTTTCAGAGTAGAATCCTTGAAAATGCTAATGCCATGACGTTACGGACGCGGCATAAACTATAAACTTTCAGTGTGAAAATAACTAGTCTGACGAAAGCTAGTTCACACAGCGTACTACATCTTACTACACTACTTATTTTAGATTTTGCAGCATTGCAGAAATCACTAAAAAGGTTTTTTCACTACACTCTGCTGCCTACATCTTAAATAATAGCCACTGTCAGATTGAGACTATTAAATGCAGATTTCAAAAATGGTAGGCCTAATTTTTGCGTTAATCGCAGATTCAATGTCAGTGGCATAAAACGAAAGTACGTAGACAAACTATTTAGTACCACGAAATACAAATCAAACACAAATATTTCTACAAAAAAAAAATTAAGAAAAAGTGCTGAAGTCATTACTTAAAGACAGTATCCTGTGAAAAGCTGATTCCCCTCTTTG
>Ga0209671_1002580_pt1 | contig 16742 bp, 8 predicted proteins | sample WorMetHERISLAND2_2_FD_187401 | JGI IMG/M metagenome (GOLD analysis project Ga0209671, IMG submission 187401) | Marine gutless worms symbiont microbial communities from Max Planck institute for Marine Microbiology, Germany - Olavius geniculatus... | ecosystem: Host-associated > Annelida >...
ATCGAGCATCGTGCAAAATTTCGCGCCGATCGGCCGACGGAGCTCGGAGATTACGCGGCGAAAAAAAGAAAGAAAAAAAATAAACCACAGCAAAACAGAAGTCCTTCCGAAAACTATCGTTTTCGGGCGGACTAAAAATTAAATCAGCTGGCAATTTGTAATGTCAAAACAATTATGGCTTCAGCTCGACAAAACGAACGTCTCAGTTCGTTATTCGAGCGAAATATTTACTTTTTGACTAGTAAAGTGACCAGCGGCGTTTGGTAACTATTATGCATTTTGTTACTTACTATTAGTGTTTGCAATCCCGGGATCCCGAATCCCGAGATTGGCATCGTCCCAATCAAGGAATTTTGGGATTACAAAAATTCGTCAAAACGTTCTTTTTGGAGTGTTAAATAACACAAATAACAATGCTAGCCCTCTAATAAATAAAATATTTGATGCGCAGTAGAGTCCTACTCCTTTTGTGCACTGTAAATTGTGTTTTTACAGTCACAGTCACTCCCTACGCTGAATCGCTGATACCAGTCTGGTTTGGCCGTGTCTTAATCAATTCCTCGACAATTTCGAGGAAATGTTTTTCGCAATTCCTGGATAATGTCGAGGAAATTTTTTTTCGCTCAAACCAACCAGTTTGTCGGTCCTGAGGTCCAGAGGAAGTGGAGAGGAATTGCGAAAAACATTTCTTCGAAATTGTCGAGGAAATTTCCTCGAAATTGTCGAGGAATTGATTAAGACACGTTGTCCAGATAGTAGCCAGCCAGAAACGGCCAAAGCAGACTGGTATCAACGTGTTTTGATAGATCACTTCCACTGAACGATTGCAGGACCGACAAACTGATTGGTTTGAGCGAAAAAAAATTTCTTCGACATTGTCGAGGAATTGCGAAACACATTTCCTCGAAATTTTTGAGGAAATTTCCTCGACATTGTCGAGGAATTGATTAAGACACGTCCAGATAGTAGCCAACCAGAAATGGCCAAACCAGACTGGTATCAACGTGTTTCGATAGACCACTTCCACTGGACGATTGCAGGACCGACAAACTGGTTGTTTTGAGCGAAAAACATTTCCTCGACATTGTCGAGGAATTGCGAAAAACGTTTCCTCGAAATTGTCGAGGAATTGATTAAGACACGTTGTCCAGATTAGACCTGTAAGCGAGAGCGAGAGCGAGAGCGAGCGGTAGCGAGCGAGAAACGAGACGAGCGAGAGCGAGCGATATTTTTCCAGTGAGCGAGCGACGATACATACGAGCAAGTCGAAGGGAGCGAAATTTAAAACGGCACATGATTTTTCACGCGCATCAGTATGTAATGCTTCACGCATCTTAGCTGTCGTCGAGGCATCTGTCTTACTGTTTGTGTCTGTCGCTCTGTCTGTACATCGTACTCTGCGGCTGTATTAAATTGATGCAGGCTAAAATCACCAAATCTTCACTGTCGGCTGCCACAAATTTGACTCGAGTTTCAGGATCTTAAAAAACGGTGCAAGATGGGCCAAGGTTTACTATTAATCAGTTATAGAAAGTCCCATAAGTCCTTTCGATCGACACTAAAATCAGCGACCTTGAACAACCTTGAAACCCAGAACAAGGGGTTTATTAGTGCTGCGTTTTATGCTGCGGAGAACATTTAAAAAGTGAACTGCGCCGAAATGGCTGGATATAGACAAAGACAACATGCACCTAAAATTGTCAGCATTAATCGTAAATTTCAGCAGTTGAAGTTTCTACTTTTCGACCCCTGATGTTTAGGGAGACTTCAATCGCTTTTACCTTGGGTATCACACATTTAAATTTAAAGGAGGCCAACTATGGAATCGACTTCCATGTGATTTAATAGGGATTATAATCTCCGTTATCGCCCGCAGCTCTCCTGACGAAGATCACCATCGTGCCATTGCTGCCGCGATACGCAAGCCTCCTCCGGATTGGAGAAGGCCCGCAGGGATACCCAGTCACACCTGGTTACGTTCGTTGGAGGCAGACCTGAGACCTCTGAACATTGGTCTTTCTTCTGCGTGGAGAAAAGCTTCTGGGTGGGCGGACTTGCGCCACATCGTGGACACGGCCACGCTCTGGAAGAGTGCGCCATAAGAAGAAGAAGTTATCATTTAGGAAATTATGGAAAAAAAATTACTCAATATATACAGGGTGCGACAAAAAAGTAATCTCCTGTTGTATTTTGCAGAACTTTAAGCATCGACTTAAAATTTTCTGATGGAACCTGCAATTTCTCGCTTTTCTCGCTGAGAGAGAAAAGCGAGCGAGATTTGTCTACGAGCGAGCGAGAAAACGGCTGGTGAGTCGCTTACTGGTCTAGTCCAAATAGTAGCCAGCCAGGTTTGAGCGAAAAACACTTCCTCAACATTATCAAGGAATTGACACTCGAGGAATTTTCGAGGAATTTCAACTCGAACGCAACTCGAACCTCGAACCTCGAACCTCGACTCGAACGATCGCAAAACTCCTTCAGCGATTGGTATATTGTAGTATCCGGAGCGTAAGTCAAGGGTGCTGTACTGATATAATAAGTTGCTTAAAAATTAAGTCTAATACATTGATTTTCATTACTTATTGTTTAACCTTAGTATATAATTTTCTATTTTTTTATAAAAAATATGCAACTTTTTGCAATTGTAGGACTGATGTGCTTGCAACCACATTGATCAGTGATCAGCTACATGTACTTCCTGAGAAAAACTACTTTATTGTGGCATTCAATCAAAGCGATTGCGAAATTGCGAAAAGTTGACTAAAACCCCATATTTTGAAGGATCAACATCGTTCAAAGTCATCAATGTTGATAGCCCTAAAAGCTCGTCACCAGTGCTTGATAAGCAGCATAATGTCTGTACCTATCTGCAACCGTTTTCACGCTATAGGAGCCAATAGCGGTAAAATAACCACTTTTTACCGCCTTCGGTCAAAGGGAACCCCTTCATCTCGAGGCATGAAGTTTCGTCACAAATAAACTAAATTTCTTGGTGTAGCCCACAGTAAAGTTTTCGTGGTTCTATAGCTAGCACCATTTTGATCAAGCTTAAAGGTGTGACGGACAGACGGACAGGTAGACGGAGGGACGGATAGACACCTCGACGATGGCTAAAATGTGTGAGGCATGCGGTCGCGCGTAAAAAACTTTAAAACTTTAGAATTGGACTTATGAGGTTTTTAGTTTTTTTTTAACTAAAAACTTAGCTTTTTCAAACCAATCTTTCAGCCCTGCCCATAATACATGCCAATGACTGATTTCCAGTTTTTTTTTCGCTAGTGTATTTGCTCGAATATTTGCAATGATGTGAGTATTAAAAATTTCATTGCACTTTATCATGTCTCGCTACACTACCTTGTAAATTAATGTATTAATTTTTCAAAAAAATGACCATCAGCGTATACATAGGCTACAGCAACTTCGGTCGAGACCAAGTCATCAAAAAAATTACGTCTTGCATCAATGTCGTTCCAGAGAGAAATGGATATGGAAATAACAGCTAAAGATAACATAAAAATAAAAAATGGACAGCTAAATTCATACCAATATTTCCTCTTAATCGCGTTTAACTTTGAAATCGGAAATTGACGGCGGTCCGGGTTAGCGCAGATCCCGGCTATTAACCCTGCTGGAGAAGCTCACATCGTTCCCAAAACCTCACAGCTAGATTTAGAGAAAAGAAGAAAAAAATGAAAAATATGACAGAAACAGAGGCACTGGAGTAGCCAGGATCCGTGTACATTGAACACTTAGATATAGGGTCCGGGGAGGGCATCCCCTGCCCATCGAGGAAGTATCTTGGTAGGAGCATTGCCCCTCGCCAATTTTTTCGATTGTTGTATAAAAATGATGTGTTAAAGTGCATCTTGACACCATTTTGAAGAATATTAGCTTAACGTCGGACACAAAATGTTTGCCATTCTTGGAATCTAAGAGAAGCACGTGCCCCAGTGCCCCTTCCGCCTATGGCTACGCCAGTAGCCTAAACAAAAGCGGGGAGACAAACATAAACATCCGCGAGGGAGCGAGGAAGACGGGGAGATTTGCTCGGCTGCTCAAATACACGCAGTCAAGGCCGAATAAACGCCTTGCACTGTAGCTATTGTCTTTATCTCACCAGCCTGAAAGCTGTGCTAGCGTAATTGACCCGATCAAGGCCTGCTGTCGACCAGGTAATAATTACCTAACAGGCTAACATTGAACCCGTGACATTTTCTGTAGGCCTACCGCGCTCTTAATCACCGCATCCTTCGTCTGAGTCGTTATTTAGCTGTGTGAATTCATTAGGCCTTCTATAACACTGTGTCCTTGGCTCAAGGGACAAAGCCAGCTAGCTATATGTGCTATACCAAAACTTGATTATTGCTTCCTACTCTATCATTAGATTCATTACTGCCGCCTTATTTATGTCGTTGCTGACGTCATCAAGGGTAATGAGGCCAGGGTGAGTGCCATATCGTTATAGGCTATCTGGGGCTCAGATCATCATCAGAGGTGCGTGCAACTCAATAATCTGCTGCGCCACCAGTCCTCAAATCCTTTAACACGGCGCACGGTTTTCAATAGACCTGCATTTTTAGGACGTCGTGACTTCCAAGTTAAAAAATTTGGACGTTAGTGTACAAAATCTGGAAGTCGTGCAATAGGCCTACAAGAACACTCAAGCAAAAAACCTAATGCAAAAGAATACTTACTACATAATGTGTCACTTACGCACGCCAGTTCAACTCAAATTTAAGAATGTTCCTTTAAACTAGATCGCTGAAATTTTGCGTGCGAAAAGCTGAGACATTGCGTTAATCAAATAGTACGTAGGGTTTATTACTGTTTATTTTTTACTTATGACGTTGCTGATGAGCACTTAACATCGATAATGCAAACAGGTAGCGTCAATTTTGGGAGTGGCGTGTGTTTTGCTAGGTGAAGTAATTACATAATAAAGGTGAGAGGTACGCAGCGTAATTTTATTCGTACGCAATATGGATTTCTTGTTCTAACGGTAAAAAAATAGTTGAAATCGGTGCACATTTGCGGAAGTTATCGCAAAATTAATACAGGGGTCCTTTTTGGAACAGCCGATAGGTCTACTATGCTAGCTAGACAGTATGACGGTAGGCCTATAAGGGTGTAGGCGTGAGATAGCGGACTGCGGAGTACATGTACGTAATTATGAGCTGTCGTAAAGCACAGGCAGAGACACTCGTTTGGATTCAGTTTACTTCAGAAGATGAGTCACGTATTTATATGCATCTTTCAACGAGACTGTTTAATTAAAAGACTTATTACAGATGAGATGTACAGAATATATTTGAACTTCCAAGGATTCGGAACGGACGTTTTCTCTGGGCCATACATGTACGTGAGGGAAGCTGAGCAAGCTGTTCGCGCATATTTTTGTGATGGCATAGGATATTTGACCGGCAACTGATCAAATATACTATCGGCTACATGACCGGTAAAATTTTGTCACCGGTCAAACGCGCCCGGTCATGACCGTTCAAACATCCGTCTTTGTGAGAACCGGATGTTTTACCGGTCACCGCTTTGAACAGTTTTAGATAGTACGTACACATACCGAGTGGTGCTCGTGGGTACAGGCTAAGACCGTGTCTCTGCGGCGGTGCTCGTCGTACCACCGCAGGGACGGTGGCAGCCGAGCAACTGCCGACCTCAACCGTAGCAACTACGGTGTCATGGATGCGCTAGTCGGTCAACCAGCACCTTAAGCCTAGCAAGCAGCCTGGATATCACGGATTACCGGTCGGCAAGTCTTTTTACTGCTTGCCTGCCAGAGCCTTGAATTTACCACCCATATTGTACGCTAACTTTGGTGTTCATTATTGTCACATAGGCCTAAATCTTTAAAAAAGTCAACTCTAAACCAAACCCCAACCCTAACCTTAATCTTAAGTCCTAAACCATACACTATAATATTCAAGCGAATTCTACTCAGTAGCGCGTATACTGTATTTAATGTCATTCGCTAGGGGACGACTGCAATTTTTCGTTTCGACTGGTTAGATGGCCTACAGGCTATTTGACCGGCTGCCAGTCAAATGGTCAGTGCGTTTTGTGATCTTTGCTCACCGCTCCGTTCCCGCTCCGAGACCTACCCCTCTCCTCTAGTCGTGTTTCCGACTCCATAAAACCTAATACTTGAAGTTGTGTTAGTTTTATCGCACCTCCCTGCAGTTGTGTGTGTGCAAAACATCATTACGGAAGTATTTTAATTGCCACTACCTACATTTAACTTGAGTCTGCATAAGATAAATATGTAAAGAAAATGTTTAACTAGGCCTAGCGTCGAATATCGTTGTTCACAATTTTCGTCTTTTTTTGCAAATCAGTGTCAAGTCGGGTAACACAGTTGTAGTGGCTTTATCGCTTATACTTTTGTATTAGATATAGGACGCATGTTTTGTGTGTGTTTATCTGTCTACGTTTTTTTGTTGCATATCTTTTTTTCACATAGCTGTAAACGTATAATGTCTGAAATAAACTCAGATTGACTGATTAATTGATTCATTGATGTTAAGTGTTTAGACGCTTCTAGAGGCCAATGTTACTCCTTCCATGCAGTTGCGTTTTATTACGCGCGACAGCAGAATGCCTTGCGCGTCTTAGGTATGGCGTAGGCATCTGTCTGTCCGTCCGTCTCTCCGTTTGTCACACCCTGCAGTTCTATCAAATGGTGCAATCTAGGATCACAATATCTTTACCGTGTGCTGCCCCCATCGTTTTTTATGTCGAGAATTTGTGCCCCTGGATGAGAGACTTTCCCTCGAACGAGGACGTGAAAGAAGGGTCGCGCGTCACGTGAGCTTTGCTCAAATTACGCGTGACTAACAGCGAAAGTTGTTATTGCGGAAGACTGTAAAACGACATCATAAAGTGACTGACTCATGTTCGAAACTCATCGTTCGTATGCGTTGAAGTTGTTAACGAAGCTGCTAATAGATGTACCTCGATGATACGTGTACAAAATATTATTTCCGCCGTGATTTGCTTTCGCTATGATCGGGTGCACTCCGTGTCAGCGGGCCAGGGTTTAATCGCCTGCTTGGCATGTTAGCTCTGAGACACAAGGGGCAATGGTGTTCATCGACCCGTGCACAAAGCATCAGTTAACATTGTATTAGATTGCCACTGCCACTGAATAAATTCCGCAATATAACTATGCACCACCGTAAACGCGGCGACGGACGATACACGCCTATACCACGCCCTGGTAAAAGGTCAGACAGTTTCATTAAAACTCGTATTGGATATGATCTCAAAGAATATTTGTGCGTTTTATGCTTGTTTTCGGAGTTTTATCGAAACAAAACTGTTTTCATTTACACGTCTGTTACGCTGCAGCGTTTGTACATTAGTTTTTATCGGTACTATTCATCGTGTCACTTTGATTGTTGTTCAGAAGATCTAATGTTACGTTTATGATTATGAATGGAAAGCTCTGACTGGACGGTCTCATTGTGTCAGCACTGGGCCGACATTTTTTTCAGTCGAACTTGTACCAACGGCTTTAGCAGCCGCTAGCAAAGCCCTACGGTTGTTAACATCTTGCTATGTACAAGTCTTGGATCTAACTAAAGCCATACTTCGGATGAGTGAACGAAGACCACTAAAGACATGGTGTAGATGATGTTACGACAACGACAGACTAACGAGCACGAGCTCATACGAACTTTACCACGCATGCATGCAGGCCTTGCGACAAGTCCACAAAAATACCGTCGGGTCGACTACAGTATATGTATACACTAACAGTCAAGTAACGATGCAAGCAGACGTTTGCCTATATTTTCGAAATTTTTTCATCGAACGTTTTATCCCAAATTCTCTGCAGATTCTGTTAGTAAAAAATTTTGACAAGAAATTTGAGCTAATGCTCACGAGACGCGCGAAAACCTATAGCAGTTCCTGTTCGCAAACTGTCCGTCTGTCTCCAGCCATTTCGTCGCAAGCGAACGTGTGCGCTGCAGCCGAAGATCGCAAAAATCAATAAAACCTCTTATTTTGGAAGTTCAAAGTCTTTCATAGTCGTTGGTGTTGATACGACTAAAAAGTTCGTCACTATTGCTAGGTTTATTAGACGGCCCGCTAATGCAGTGTAACGGCAAGTTTACAAAACAACAAAAAAACCAAGCTGTCGCTAGGATGGCCGACTGCACTGCCTGGCAATTTGTAAAGCACTATCGCTTTTTCATGGGAACCGAGAGAGTCGGCAATGAAGGGATTAGATAAAGCATTGCTAGATGTCTATTGCCTGTTAATAGCAACCAGTTCGCCTGTACAGTTAAGCCGTAATGCGTCATGCAAATTTTGGGGTTGGAGGCAGGCACCCCTATTTTGGGAGAACAATGTCCACAAAAGGTCGGTACCCTCGTAAAAGTCGTCATTTTACCGTTGTTGGCCAGTCTTTCGTGAAAACGGTTGCAGATCATCATTGGGGAGCAGGAGGTCATTACGTTGGCAGGTCGCATTCTGTTCTGATGACCGCTCTGGCGTGCGCGTCATCATCAACAACAGCAGCAGCAGCAGCAGCAGCAAGAAATGTGTGTCAGACGCTGGCAAAAAGGAAGAAAACATCATTGCAGTGGCCCTATTAAGCGTAATTGGCAGTCCAAGAGGCCCCGTTTCTTTCCCCCAAACCTCGCTGTTTTAAATACAAGCCCGTACAGTAAAACTGATAAACAAACAAAGTCGATTTTGTTTGTTTATCACGCATTTTGGGGATTTTTCACGCTGAAAAAAAGAAACGACGTCCAAACCCCGTTGAGGACACTTTTTACAGCGTTCTTCTAGACAAATTTCCTAGCTGATGGTGCGGGAGTTTGCTACCCCTGTCCCAAGAACTCTACCTTTGGCGTCGATTTTCGTTTTTTTTCAGTTTTCCATCTCCAACTTCCGATGGCTACGCTGATGTCTCTAGCTGCGACGACTATTGCTAATGACGTCGCTGAGCTTCGCTAATGTAGAAACGAACGCCGTCTGTAATTGCATCGCAGTCAAGAGTCAAGACGATCAGTCTATACTGCTTCTAAGAAATGTCTTCTAAGTGTGCTGAGAAACGCCTTGTTTAGGTCTGGGCTATAATTTTTTTGTGTTTCCAGTTCCAGTCTGCTAGCCAATAAAAGTAAAAAAGGTGAAAAAAAATTTCTAACTTTTAAAGCTTTTATTTTACGATATACCGTGCAGGTCCTAATATTCCGGAACAGCTCACAGAAAACAAAACGACACACTAAATGGTAGCCGTAAGAACTAAAGTAAAGATATTGCAGCAGTTTCGTTTGGGTAATATTATGAAAGCAAAGAAAAAACTGCACCAATATTTTAAAGGTTTAATCAAATTTTTAGGAAAGGAAACTTTTACAAACTGATGGCAACTGGAAGCACGTAAATTTTACAATTTCGGGGCTCACAGCAACCATATTGAGAGAAAACGAAGAAGACTAAATGTATGTGGACTGTAAATGTGCACAGCTATGATAATTATCGGAAAAAGTGCTTAAGTTAGTCGGTAAATTTTTTAGCGCACGAAGTAAACGACAAGCTCACAGAATAAGCTTAATGCGCAAAAATGGTCTAAAAGTGGTCTAAAAGCTAGGGGATGAAAAAAGTTTAAGTTGACGATGAAAATAGCGTAACGTACGGAAACGTTGATTGGAATGTCCAAACTTCGAAAAAAACGGCGAATCTTGCTCTTACATGTTATCAGACCCAAACATTTCTACGCAGAACTCGCCTTTTCCATAGCGGCGGCTATTAATTAACCATCGCCGGGACTCATTCTGCGCAAATTTCAAGGAGGGTTGGTCAGGCTGAGTTGGCTTGGGTGGCACGAATGGTCAACTATGAATAAAGACGGCATACGAGCAAACAATCAGTCACCCATCTCAGTATCTTACTAACCCGGCTCGACGTTAATTAACTTCATTGATGAGACCAACGATGTCATTACCTGGCTCAGCTGCAGTTATACCTGTCGGAGGAAAGATATCGAAGGGGGGCTGAGGTGAATGCGAAGTCGGGTTCAAATTGAAACGGGCATGTGGGGAGGGAGAAGTGATGAATTTGTCGCTTCCTAATACGATGACGTCACATTCATGTCGTGATGACGTCAAATTATAGGCTAGACACCTTTAGGGCCTACAGCCGACCACGTGAGATTGACCGATTTAGCACAACCTGGAAGACATGCTTGCCGTGCTAAGGCTGTGCTAGCCGAATAATTTATGACTCGAGTAGACTATTTCGAGTACGCGCGAGTGCGTAATGATTCTTCATCGTCATCCAAAGTCAGTGATTTTTATGTCATCTGAAACGGCTTATGCGACTTCCTATTAGTGATCAATAACAACTTTGACCATATCTCTCACAGTTTCTGAGATACGGTGACTAATCGGTTGACAAACGCACATTTTCTTACCTCCTTGAATTTGCTTCTTTTGCAATAGATAGTTGAAATTCTGTACGCGAAGAGCTGAGACACCGGCCTGATCAACTGTGTAATAAATGTTTAACTTATTTTATCAGGATTTACCGGCATCACGCCAGACGGACGAAGAGACAGCCAGACGAACTAGCATTACTCTGGCAATACCGCCCAATGCATGCATGCGTAAAACACAATACCTTATGCCAGTATTCGAATTAAATAATAGTACTCGAATCCAGTTTAGGATTTCATTACTCGAGTATTCGGATCAGCCCCGTTTCCTGCTTGAGCTCGTATATTAACGATCTCTATGTCACCATATAGGAAGCTCGCTGTCGCAGCATGTGTCGACATTGGTGAGCTTTCAACAAAATTGCAAGATGACGACTTGAGGTAACGGACCGCAAATAGATCATTAAATGCCCGAATTTATCTGGTCTTTACGACGTACGTGCGTAAATTGCTTGTAACCAAATGCTCAATAGGATGCTCTCGCTTAGTAAAGGGTAAATGATTTTTTCTGCCTCACATGCCAAGAGTCAGACTCGTGACCCGAAGCACTTTAAAATCTCGAAAATGTCAGCCCTAATCCTTAAACCCTACCCCATAACATTCACGCAGATTCTAGTCAGTAGCACGTACAGTGTATTTAATGTCATTCGCTAGGGAGCGACTGCGATTTTTTGTTTTGACCGGTCAGATAGCTTGTGTTAAAAGCATTTTTGTTCTCCGCTTTTTACCTCCTGAAATTAGGCCTAGATATTCCATTTTCCAATCCTCTATTTTCCACTTCTTGTAATTTGGTCCTGCATTTTCCAGTCCTCCATTTTCAACCTTCTAAAATTTGTTCTTTTTTATTTTTGAAAGATAGTATCGATTATCGTTCTTTTTGGTTTTCCATTTACCGCTCCTCCAGTTTCAGTCAACCCAGCTTCTCAGATCTTCTTGCTGAATTTAAAAGAAAGTTTCCAAAAGCAAGGGGGAAGAGTGGTAAACAAAAAATTTGAGCTAATGCTCACGAGACGCGCGAAAGCCTATAGCAGTTCCGGTTCAGTAGTTTAGCTAAAAATTAGGGTGTTCACGCTAAGTTAATATACAAATACCAAATTCTCTATCTGGATCGCATAACGATAGTTCTGTGGCGCCACCTGGTGTGGCTCGGTAGTCTAACGGTAACGCATCCGTGGTCTAGCAGTGTAAAAACTGGTGTCTGGCTGAGGGCCTTAGGAAACGGAGATCAGCGCCGCCCTATGGGCCGTAAGGCTCGGGAAGGACTTTACGTTTTTTACGTTTTTTACTTGGTGAATGATAGACTTGTGTCGCAGCCCGAAATCGCCAAAAATCCATAAAATCCCCTATTTTAGCGTTCAAAATCATTCAAGGTCATTGAATTCGGCGCCAATCGAGAGCCAGTGTACGACTTTTTATTAGTGATTAATAGTAACTATAGGCCCTATCTCGCACCGTTACTGAGATACAGCGACTTATTGGCCAAAAATTGCAAGTTTTGCCCACCCCCTCTCATTTAGCGCCCTCGTTCGGGGTGACCGCCTTCGAATTTATGGAAAAGCTTTACGGTTCCTAAAACGACAGTCTTTCCGGCAGCCGAAGGTGAAGATTTGATGATCCTAGCTGGCACCGTTTTTGACCGATCCACCCGTACGTGTGACGGACAGACGGACAGACAGACAGAATTGCGATGGCTAAGACGCGCTGAAAGCAGTAGCTGCTTTCGCGCGTAAAAAAACCACGAAAGGAAAGGAGGAGTAGATGGGAGGATAGGAGTCTTGTTCTATGCGCTCAAGGACGTCTCTGCAAAGTGCAATTTTAGTACGGTAGCGTGCCAGCCAATAATCTGTCTAGCAGCGTAATAGGCCTATAGCATACACACGCTGTGGTCGAACTTACCGATGCCTGGATAATTTCAGACGCTCGGTAAGGTCTACGCGTAGGCCTAATTAGTGTCGATGCATTAGATCTATTAAGTGAGTATATTAGCCGTAAAAAGCAACAAGTTGTAAATTATTTTTAGGCCTGACAGATCCTGTGTTTCCGATTTCAGTCCGTCCCGAAAAAACTCGTCTTCTTAAAAATTGTATTGAACTTTCAGAAACATTATTTTCTGCAGTTTTTAGTTTGTTTTCGAAGTTTCACTAAAAGCGATGCATTTGGTCTGTAATGCTGCAGTAGGCCTATCTTTACTTTAGTACTCATGAGAACTATTCAGTGTGTCAATTTATTGTTATGAGTTGTAATTGCTTGAAATAAAAACAGCAATTTCGCCTCTGTCTTTCTTTTTCAGCTGCAATTAACCAAAAACACAAAAATTATTAGGCTTACCTTTCTGGATCGCTTATTTTACGGTTGTTTTAATAAATCACACTTAGCAGTTTTTCGGTCCGTCCGTCCGCCAGTTTTTTATAAGCTTTAACTCAAATCGAAAAAGCGCAGAAAATCAAAATAGGCGTGAACGTCCAGCGGCGCAGGAAAAACAGATGAGCCAATTTTCGGCGCACAAAGTCAAATGTCAGGCGAACGGCCGCACAGTATGTCGGCACTGGACCGGCATACGCATTTCTACTTTTTAGCTTGAACATAGACCTTAATACGTTAATATAAATAGCCTACCAAAAAACAACACTTTTTACTCATTTTACTCATTACTTATATTAACGTATTAACGTCAGTCGATTATTGTCAGCTGAAGTTCTCATGATGGCATTCGTTTAATTTTGTGAAGGTATTGAGCATGAAAAAGAAAGTTATTAAATTTTCGGTCTCTTTATTCTGTGTCTTCTGCGGATATTTGAGAGCTCATGTCGCTTCTAGTTGGCTTTAATTTTTGGGCAGTATTATGACATAGTCTGCTATAGTTGATCTGCAAAACTAACTTGTCGTGGGAACTGGGCACTGTTTATTGTTATGAATGCGCGATGCACTGTGTCAAAACATCTCCGTTGTTTGCCTTCGAGTAAAAACTCGTTACAGGTTGAGAGTTGAAACAGAATTGCCAATAAAATGTTGTAATCCGATGACAATGTAAGCTTATTAGTCTCCGTTGTTTGTGTGACTGTAGTAATCGCGGCTGTCAGTGCACGCGGGCCAGCAGTCACAAAATACTATGAATGAATCGTGTTCGTTCTTTCGTTCGTCCTCGACGAATGAGCAAAACAGCTATAGGCTACAGGCGTAAACACTTGACCAGGAAAGCAGATAGACACGCGGACAGAGGGAGAGTTAGAGAGAGAGAGAAACGCACACATACGCACACGCACACGCAGACGGACAGACAGGAATACAGAGTGGCGTGAGGCAGCGGCACATCAGGAGAGAAGTTGGCGTTGTGTCTGAGCCATCGTTTAAGAGAGAAAAACAATTTAACGACAAGAGAAAAATAGATAATAAGGAAAAAGACATATAGGCTAAACATAACGTAAAATATTGTTGCTATATAGGCTTGAATGTTGCTATTATGCACCATTCTTTCCATGTTATGTATTGCTCTCTGCAGTTATAATTTAGACATACTGTAGGCCTTTGTCATATTTGTATGTAAAAGTTTTAAGAAAGCAGAGTAATTTATTTCTGTTTTTAAAGTTTGAACACGGTGCCGTTAGACGAAACAATAAATTCTAAGCACAAATGAAGTCTCAACGCGTTTGAAAATCTACATCTAAACTGTCAATTCCAAATTCTCCATTGCAAAAAAATATATATCGAGCAAGGCACAGAGACTATACACAAGTCAACAACAGTGAGTCGTGTCTCAAACTTAATCGAATATTGTGATGGTATTGTGTTTATGAGGCTTTGTGTCAAAACGGCGACGCTTGCACTACATGCCTGAATAGGCCACAAAACGTCTTCAAAACATCTCAAGTAGAGTCAAGGGGCGCAATGGCACCAACAAAAATATTTCAGTCGCAAAAACATCCTTGTGAAGTAAACAGCATGAACGCTTGACCTTTTTACTGGGTCTGACCACGGGCGATTAACGATTAGGCAAAATGCTTAAGGCATTCGTACATGTGCAATATAACCAGATACATCAAGATTTATAATGCAACAACAGCAGGCGTTGCGTCGTGTGATTTTTATTTTACTGCAGCATTCCTAGCGGGCAGGGTAAAACAAAGCCAAACAATTTGCTTCGATTTATCGGAATTTTGTAGGCAAAACTTGCGATTTTTCGCCAATGAGTCGCTGTATCTCAACGGTGCGAGATAGGGCCTAGGTTACTATTAATCACTAATAGGAAGTCGTACCAGGCTCTCGATTGGCGCCGAATTCAATGACCATGAATGACCTTGAACGCCAAAATAGGGTTTTTTAATAGATTTTTGGCGATTTCGGGCTGCGACACAAGTCTATATCATTCACAAGGTAGCGCCACGGAACTATCGTTATGCGATCCAGATAGAAAATTTGGGATTTGTATATTAACTTAGCGTGAACACCGTAATTTTTAGCTAAAATATTGAACCGGAACTGCTATAGGCTTTCGCGCGTCTCGTGAGCATTGGCTCAAATTTCTTGTAACTTCGGCAGTGAGACTCAAATTCGGCATTAATTTTGGCATTAACGTTTGTCAGTATCGACAACCGGCAATATCCAACGTCAAAAACGGCGTTTAGCCCAACTCCGCAGCACATGAAATTTTTCAGGTATTTCTTCCGTTCTCATTAGCGCAGATAAGACCCTGACGTCGTCCTTTCTGAAGAATTTAGGAATTAGCAAAATGCGAACCACGAGCAGAGCGATTTATCCATTTATTGCAGGAATGGTTCTACAGGTACTAGATACTGACGCGATACAGTTCAGGCGCCGCCATCGTTACCGACGACGCCACATCCTCAATGACTACATTTTGGATAGCTTGTCGAGCTCCCATCTGTTTATCACTGAGCTCAACTGACTCGCTGGGACCTGCGCATATGCTATACTTTTGTGGCAGACAGAACTACACTAGCTAACTCGCTAACACGTCGCAGACGCAGCCTAGAGCTGTATGCCTGGTTTCCCCTAGCTAAGCTAACTAACCCTTTCAGCCAGCACCAGCTGGTTCTATTGTAGGCACTGCAACATTCCTTCCCAACAACGTCTGGCCAAGCCAATTTATACCCGTCGTCTAAACTACCAACAAGCTCTAGGCCTACTCCACTAGTGATGACTCGATATATATATCGTTCTTGATATCGATATATCGTATCGTATCTTATCGTCGAAAAAATATCGACTTTTTCGATATATCGCGATAATTTTGAAATATCGCGATATATCGCGATATTTTTCACATTTTCGCGATATTTGCTACAGTTTCTTCACTGTATGTATGTATTTTAATTTTAACGTCGCTGCTCATAACGACGATGATGAGCGACGTCGACATGTCAGTTACAAGATACAGCAAAAAATGTCCAGCAAGCACATCTTAACTAACATCTCTGCAAAACACATATTGACTTAGCGTAAAACTAAAACAATCGAAGTATTTTTGCTCACAATATCACAAAGGATCGAAGTACGAAAATACAAGATACGTAGTAACGTAATGTGAAATGGTCATAGAGCTATACCGTAGACAATAGGGCCTATATCAAACTAAACTGTCAAGTTTTGTTCAAGGTTAAGTACTGCCTGCGAATAGCCACAGTATGCAACACAACTCGTTAGGCTGCCTGTCATAAACACAACAAGTTGCACACGCTTTGACAGTAGGTAGACTACGTGCGGCTGTTTCACACATCAAAGCTGAAGAAGACGATAGCCCGTAAACAGCTAGCCATAAACATGACGGCTGGCGCCTACACTTGCTGCATTAATTGGCGCAGCGATTGCATTCTAATTACTAGGCCTACACCGAAAAACGTTTATTGCACAATAGACAGCCGTCAGTGGTCAGTGCTGTCGAAGTACATCAATAGCATGTGGCTGGCTGCTGCAACTAAAACCTCGCCGTGTTTGTAAAATTCTGGTCGCTTGTTATCTGATCAAGTGTTACAGGACGGTCACGCCTCGGTTGTCTTGGTATTGATGCGCTATACAAATCCAAGTTCTACTAAGTTAGGCCTACTTGCTTACTGAGTTATTAACAGTACTCAATTATGTGAGCAATAGGTAAAATTATTTAACTCCTCAAATAAAGAAAAAAAAATAATGCATTTCAGAAATTTCGACCCGACCCGACCTGCGGCGCGGGTCGACCCGACCCGTGCTCACCCCTGTGTTTTACAGGGCCGGATTTAGCTAGTGGGAGGCCTGGGGCCAGCTGGTGGGAGGCCAGTGCCCAGCTATTACATAG
>Ga0209671_1002583_pt1 | contig 16729 bp, 8 predicted proteins | sample WorMetHERISLAND2_2_FD_187401 | JGI IMG/M metagenome (GOLD analysis project Ga0209671, IMG submission 187401) | Marine gutless worms symbiont microbial communities from Max Planck institute for Marine Microbiology, Germany - Olavius geniculatus... | ecosystem: Host-associated > Annelida >...
GTAGATCATCACGTGAGGTGTACACTCGCTTCACAACTTCGTACAATTTACTCTTTGCAACAGTTATTTCATCAGCTGTATAAAATCCACTAACAGTCGTTTGCAACCCTGACGAAGTAGAACTTGCAAAATTATTCTGAACGTAACATAACAGTTCATTTATTATAAATGTTTCTCCGGTTGTTGTGTTTTCCTCCATCATAGAATAATGGTAGTCGCTACCACAAGCCAAGCGATACAATGTATACATTCTTCCTTTCATCGTTAAAAGTCGAAGAGACAAAAACATGAGAAAAAAGCTCAAACATTATGCAATACAACATCTGCAATTCAAAGACTATTGACTAACTCTCGTTACAAACATATTAGCTTGTTAACACGTTTAACCCTTTCAAAATCGAAGCGTGACCGACGCTATTTACGTAGGCTAGCATTACCGAGTTCTGAAAACTTTTACTGCAAATATAAGCTACTGGCGTAATAATTTTCATACTGGTGATTTTGGACAAGTATTGTATAGTATGGCCTAATCTTGAAACGCTTAGCGTGTAGCCTGCATGACAGCTAAATATAAAATGCAATATACTCAATCTATTTCCACCTGCGATCTATGGTCCGTCGTTTGTACGACTTGCATTTTCAGTCAATTCAGGCACCAAAGTGTCTCCAGTACGGTTTCGTGGGGTAAATCTTCGTGGGTGGCCTGTGTGGGGGACGCGACAGCGGCGACTCGTTAGACCTTGATTTCTGCCACGCGACGCCGACGCGCACTGACTTATGACGTCAACGTCACGTGACGTACGTCAACGTCAAGCAGGCACAACCGATGCACAACCGCCGTCGCTGTCAAGATACGACCTCGAGTTCTGCCGACAGAAAAATCCCGCATTCGATACCGGTTTCTATGTAACCTATAGCGTTAATGTGAAATTAAATAAATAATCTTTTGCAACTTCTAAATCGTGCAAATATGGCTTTTTGGAGAAAAAGCTAGCATTTTAAAACGTGCGCAGTGTGCTTCAAATTGATACACGCCAACAACTTTCACCCCAACATAAACACAAAAGTAAACTTTTGCTGGCAGTAAATAGTAGGCCTAAACGCGTCAAATCATCTACAAGCAGACAATTAAAATTTAGAGTTACTGAGGCCGTTTTAAAGAACTATTAAATTTGCACACGTATCCACATTTCCGAAAAGTTTTTTCTCACTTTTAACCTGTCTTTTGTTCTTTTTTGCACGGATTCGCCTTTTCGTGTAACATTTTATTGTTTTCGTACTGCCAGCGTGCGTAACAAAACAAGTAATTTGAGCAAAGCTAACGTGACGCGCGATAGCAGCGCTCCTGCCACTTTGGCAATCAGTGTACAACAATAAAATAATAATGCGTCCTTAAAAAGTACTCAAATTTAAGACCTCCGTAAGAAAGACTCTTTGAATTTAAGACGTCGAAACTTAGATTGTTAAAAATGTACTGGCGTTCTATGCTAAGAATTTTATACGCAGGTTGTCCAGGTCTATCTCCAGCCATTTCGGCGCAATTCACTTTTAAAATGTGCGTCGCAGCCCGAAATCGCAAAAAAATACTAAAAAACCCTTTTTTGAGGGTTCACGGTCATTTAAAGACATCGATGTTGACACTCCTAAGAAGCTCGTCACTAGTGCTTGTTATCATAAGCAGAATGTCTGTGCCTATCTGCAACTGTTTCCATGCTAGACGAGGCAATATCAGTAAAACAACCATTTTTAGAAAGGTACTCCTCTTTTACGCTCGCGTGCGCAGGCCTCCTTGAATCTAAGGGGTCGGCACTTGAACTGCTAAAATCTGCGTTTAATGCTAAAAATCTCATACGCAGGTTGTCTTGGTCTATCTTTAGGCATTTCATCGCAATCGCAATTCACTTTTGAAATGTGCATTGCAGTCAAAAATTGCGAAAAATTTACTAAAAACCCCTCTTTTGGGGGTTCGAGGTCATTCAAAGTCATCGATGTTGATAAAATTAAAAAGCCGTAACCAGTGCTTGTTATGATTAGCAACATGTGTCTACCTATCTGCAACCGTTTTCACACTAGAAAAGCCAATAGCGGTAAAATAACGTCGTTTTAAGGGGGTACCCCTCTTTAACGCCCTCGTTCGAGGAAAACCCCTTCCCTTAGGAGCACGAAATTTTTTCACGATAAACCAGAGTCATTGGGGCAGCGCAGAGTGAAGATTTCGTGATACTAGCTTGCATCGTTTTGATACAGATCACGAGTGTGACGAACGGACAGACAGACGGACAGACTGACGTACGGACAAACACCTAGATAGCTAAGACGCGCGAAGCATTCCGCTATCGCGCGTAAAAATAAAAAAAATTCAGAGCTGCTGAGTTCTAAGACCCTGACACGTAGGCTACAGCAGTACTGTTGCTGCTGCTGCAGCTGCACGTAAGGTAAAGTGAAAGCAAGAACAGGTTGGCGTCGAACTGGAAACCATAAGACGCCAGTTGACTTTCATCATCTGGCCTCCCGCTGTCTACCTTTTTGGAGCTACCAGTTGGGTGTCGGCAACAAATGACCTTCAATTAGAGACACAGAAAACAGATGCAAATACACACAGGCTATGGTCTTCAATTCTCATTGACTGCCGGTGCCCAAGAGTAAGAAGCTTTGTTGCGTAAACACGCTGGCCTTCAGCAACGTTAATTAACGCACAACTGTTTACAGGTGAAAGATTTACGGTCACGGCTAGCCCGTCTAAGATGTGTTCTGCCCAGAGAGGTACAAAATAAAATTCGAAACGCGTGAACGAACACACGGAGGATATAGTTTCTGTTAATTAGGCACAGAAAAAAGTACTCGAGCCTTTTAAATCACAGTATCTAAATGTGGATTACCTTTTCTAACAGCTGGACAATAAGCAAATATTAGTACAAGTAATTTGAGCAAAGCTCACGTGACGCGCGATAGCAGCGGTCCTGCCACTTTGGCAATCAATGTAAGCCTACAGCAATATGATATTAATGCATCATGAAAAAGTACTTAAATTTGAGGCCTCCGTGCAAGAAACTCCTTAAATGTGAAAGATCGAAACTTAGATTCTTAAAAATGTACGTTCTATGCTAAAAATGTTATACGCAGGTTGTCCAGGTCCATCTTCAGCCATTTCGGCGCAATTCACTCTTAAAATATGTGTCGCAGCCGAAAATCAAAAACAAATTCACTAAAACCCCTATTTTTGGGGGGAGGTTCTAGGTCATTCAAGGTCATCGATGTTAACACCAACAAAAAGCTTGTCACCAGTGCTTGTTATGATAAGCAGCATGTCTGTATTTATCTACAACTGTTTTCACGCTACACGAGATAATTGCGGTAAAATAGCCACTTTTAGGGGGGTAGCCGTCTTTCACGCCCGCCTGCACCGGCCTCCTTGAACTTAGGGGTCGGGACTCAGACTGCTGAAATCTACGTTAAGTGCTAAAAATTTCATACGCAGTTTGTCTTGGTCTATCTCCAGCCATTTCGTTGCAATTCAGTGTTGAAATATGCGCTGCAACCAAAATTGCAAAAAAAATTACTAAAAACCCCTTTTGGAGGATTCAAAGTCGTTCAAGGTCATCGAAGTTAATAAATCTGAAAAAGCCTGTCCCAGTGCTTGTTATGATAAGCAACATGTGTGTACATATCTGCAACCGTTTTTACACTAGAAGAGATAATAGGGTCAAAATAAAGTTTCTTACAGGGGCTACCCCTTTTTGACGCCTTAGTTCGAGGGGAACCCCCGCACTCAAGGGTACGAAAAACTAAAAACCTTGAGGCAGCCCATGGTGAGATTTCGTGATCCTATCTTTCACCGTTTTGATACAGATCCCGAGTGTGACAGACAGACGGACGGACGGATAGACTCGCGCATAGACGATGGCTAAGACGCCCAATGCATTCTGCTATCCGCGTAAAAACTAAATGTCCAATAAAACAACCTATACATGTCGTAGGTTTTAAAAACCTAACTTCGACAAAACCCACTGCAAATTTTTTGTTACGACGGCGTTACATTTTTCTCAGTTTTTGCCGCGATGGTATGCCGCCATTTGAAAAGTTTACGGTTCCGTGCAGAAAACTAACTGCTTTACAATGAACGAGTTGCTGATCTACCGAGAACCGGGTCCAATCACAGAGGACTTAGAACAGACCCGACCCGGCTAAAATTGTTGACCCGGTGACCTTGTGACCCGCGACCTGGTTCCAGTTCTGGTATGGATAGTTAATGCCAGTAATCACGTAGCACAGTAACCAGTCGACTATGTCGTGGTAAAAAGCTTACAGTTTCTTAATGAAGACATCACCAGACAAAAACAAGACTGGACAATGTGGTCAATCGTCGCTAGTTTCAACTTTATCGCACTATACTGTACTGACCATTAGCTTTAGCAACAGTAGCATGAGCAGCAGCAGCAGCCAGACAGACAGACAGACAGACAGACAGAGAGCGAGGCCATTGGTCACACGACGAGCGTGACTGCAGCAAATTGAATCAGCAGCTCGGCAACCGACAAGACGAACGCACAGTAGTAACAACAGCGACAGCGAGACGCAGACACAAAAATGGAACATCAAAAAAGAGGTAGGAGAAAGGAAAAAGAAATGGAGGACGCCAAAGTCGAAGCAAGGACATCTAGATATTTAGCATCTGTGCCCAAGTATTAGCACAGGCTGAACATAGCTTGAATAGTCGACGACATTCAACTGAACAATAATCTAACAAACCAATCTATACAGCTGTATATCACTGTCCAACTGATGACCGAATTCTAAATACACAGCATGGCTTTTGATATTTTTACGATTTTGCATTATACAGTAGGCCTATTTATATAATTGCTTTAATGAGCTTGTTGCTCTTTATAAAGAGTAGGTGATACTGAGCCTTATTGTATTTAAAAAGGTGCCATACCGCTACGTATATGAGGGCGGAAGCATCTAATACATCCTGGAGAATGATGTCGTCAATCGCCGGAGCAAGACAAGACAGGACATCGGCCACAGGTCGCCCTATTAGTTTGACCGTCCCACGCAAAGCCGAAACGATCAATGGCCGGCATATAACCCGTGACCCAGCCAGCTGTTTTTCACGGTGACGTCGTCGTGATAATGGCCCTGCAGCCTAACTACTGACCTGGGATTTGATGCTCGCTTGCTGCCCACTCAAGCACTTTGACAGCGTAATAAAACACAACGCTTCGCATAATATCACAAACACCGACTAGCGAGTGACGGCGTTTCGCCCACAAACTGTATAAGCTTACACAAGCGCTACCTCTGATTAAAATATTATAGCTTAGTGTGATCGGGCGTTTTGCTATACTTTCACTTAGCTAGCGCGATATGTGGCCATATACGTACAGGTTATTTCCACATTGGGTTTATCTACCGAGACGGCTGACCTTGGCATTTGACCGTATGGCCCTCTAAAACTTATCGTTGTGACGTGTGATAATGATAAAAACATTCACCTAAACTCTGCTGATCACCACTTTCGATGCACGAGCATAATGTACGTTTCACAGTCGCCTGGTGATTAATATGCGGCCGTCGTAATAGACCACATTATGATTCTTGCTCGTCTGTCTGACTGTCTTTCCATTACGGGCTCGTAAATGGAAGACAGAAAAGCGTAAAAAAATCTACAACTAGTGTAAACGTTTATCAATGCTGGATTAAGGTGAAAGTTAAGATTAAGACAGTGCAGCTCTAGGCAGACTGCTGCATTGGTGTGTCGGCACTGAGCCAACATCTTCGCTAGTTCGATGCACTGTGTATCGTCAGTGACTCTACGAGAAACGATTTGTGTAGCGCCTCGCGTAACTGCTAACACCTACGTCTCAATGAATGCAATTTACTCTCTGCCACCGCTCGTTAATGGAAAGCCGGTAAATCGCTTGTACGACCAATGCGCCTAATGACTCCAACCAGCATCATCAACAGCAGCAGCTGTAGCAGCGTATAAACCCAGGATGCATGTCATCGTCGCTAAATATGTGCCGCATCGCTGCTTAGACTGTCAGATGAAACGCAATGGAACGGCGGTTAAGCTCTGCCTTGAAGCAATGTGCTTTGGTTCGGTCGTGTGACGTCACCAGTAATCAGTAGGCGTGCCTATGATGATATTCACTCACCGTACAATCGTAGCGAAACAGTAAAGCAAAATAATTAGAAAAACCCTCAAACAGTTATCGTACAAAAACGATTAAGAACAACGTTTATTGGCTGGTGAAAGTAGAGGTATAGGCAAAGTCTGGCACAAGTGGCTACAGCACCGCTACATGAGTTAGACTTGTGAACAGAAGCGCTTTACAATCTCGGAAGTGGCAGCTAATCCGCATAAGCTAATGATACCGCCGCGCGCTATGCGGCCATCCATTGCCCGCTTCAGAAAACAATTAAACCCGCAGTTTGCAGCTGGCAGACATCCCGCCGCCCAATCAGTGACACTAAGCTTTCACCCCATTTCCAATCTCGCTGAGAGAGAAGACTGAGTTGCTATGAACATGAGTATGCACTAGACATGTATTTACATAGTATAATTATTGGTTGTCTTGATAAAACTAGGCCACGGTAATGTTAAATTACTTTTGCAGACATTACTAGACACCGTCCCAGTCTGAGTGAATGGTGACCATCTCTGTCAGTGGTGAACCTTAAATGTGATAGTGAGGCGTTTTTTCTTGCGTGCAAACTGCAGAGTAAATTTTACTACTGTCTGCGAAACCCAAATGGAAACTATAAGGGAGGCGTGGAATGGGAGAAAAAAAGCCAGAATGATCCTGGTTCTATTAATGCACACCATCCGACCGACCAGATCGTCACAACTTGGTTACCAGAGAAAGACACGCAGACATGTCAAGACTGTAGGTCGTCTAGCTGAGAGCAATGGATTGTCGCTGACGTGCGCGATTGCTATGTTACAAAATATCTGCTGTCATCGTCGTTACTAGCTGCTGCATGAACACCAAGCTATGATAGCTGTCGCATCACTGACAATGACTCTCTGCTTCATCCGCGGTTGGTTTACACATTCACTATCACGTTTTCACGTTTATCACTTTGGATTTGTTTTGTTTCACCGATATTCAGTTTTATCGTGTATGTAATTTGTGTGCAGCTAATGATTTCTCAGTCATGGCGCTCGAGGAAGAAGAAGCCAAAACTCTTGCAGAATTTTGGTTTGGAGTGGCCCGCAATGCTGGATCGACAACATTCAAGAGGCTGTGCGAATTGGAGGCTCCACACTGGCTGAGGCTGAGCGTTCCTGGAGAGGCCTACCTGCAAAGCGGTACAAGTGAGCTGCAATGTAGCTAGCTAGTTTAACATCAACTGATTTAACACTTAATTCTAATTTTCTCACCGACGTCGGTAATGGTTTTTGCTTCACTCCCTGTATCGAATTATTTTACATTCTACGTATGTGTCTTATACTATTATTGTCTTCGTCGCGTTAAGTTCCCAGGTAACTTACATTTGTCTTTATAACGCGCAGCAAACACTCCCGATCCCAGTACAACATTGTCCTGCAGTCACCGGACTCATCAAGAGGTCCATCCGTCTTATGTGTTGACACAAATGTATGCCTCGCTCCACTGAGACTTACACCAAGGGAATATTACATCCGGGGATTTTCTCCTCCGCTGCTTAATTCCTGTAATGTAGGCTATCTATAGCGGCTCTAAAAGCTGCTAATGCTAGGTAAGCGAAGCAAATTGGAAGTGCGATATACATCATGAAGGAAAGATGCTTACATGGACGGATAAGTACAAAACGAGAAAATTGGACTTAAAAATGAAACACGAGAAACCGAGTCGGGAAAACGACGGAGGCGAACTAATGAAAAGGCACGTTCAGTGAGATAAGTGAAATCGGAATAGACCACAGCTTGTATAAGACCAAAAATATGACGTGAAAACCACAAAAAAAATCGAACGACGCAATGACTTGCATGTGTTCTATGTCGTGTAATAAACTTATTTTAACGTGTTCGCTTTTCTTTTTAAAGTTGTGCTACTGTGCTCTATTTTGTGTATTTCTGAAACCGGGTATATGTTCCGTATTTTATGCTATAACAAAAATTAACGATGCTGACGAATGGTCGAATAACTCGATGAACAGCTGTCGCATGGACGAAAGTAAAAAACTGAGCATGGAAATTATACGTCAACATAATCATTAAAATTCAAGCAAACGTCTTCAAAAAAAAACTTCAGTAAAGGCAACTATCTAACACCGCTGCGTTTACTGGTTCGATACGTGGACAAGCTGGGTTGTCAGAAGAAGAAATAGCCTACATTACGCCAAAGGAAGCGTTGCTGCGTTCTAGCTCACAAGCCAAGCGAAAACTCGATTAACTCTGAGAACAGGGCTACGGATCGTTCAGTCTTTGCCTTCTGTCGGCACTCGTGCAGGAGCCCAATGATGAAAGCGTACGCGGCACTGCGCCTGAGAATGTGTAGTAGATCAGGCCCAAACTCCACCGCTTTGATTTGTCGTAAATGTGTCGCACAAGAAGTCGTACAACAAGCTTGGCAAATTGAAATGCGGCGAATTTGTTGTAGGCCTTCGATTTGATATGGCTTTTGCCCATATCAGTTCGTTACGGATTTGCTACAGACTTTCGATTTGTTTGGATTTGTCGTGCACCTTGTCGTAGAGCATGTTGTACAATAATTCCACCAGAAATCAAAGATAATGCCTAATGGGCACCAGGTAACGACAGCTGCTTTTATCTACGGTAAAGAAGCTAAGTCCGTTAATCTTTGTACTGCCTGACGGTAAACGAGTGAGTACAGTTTTACGACCACTCGACACATAAACAGATCATTCCGGAGACGTGTTTTTCCAGGCAATCACTTGGGCAATCACTTGCACCCATACTGCATACTGACTACTAAACGCAAGCAAAACTTGAGAAAACATCACAATTAAAAACACAAAACAAGATAGTAAAGAATTGCTCAAAGCTATAAACGTACTGCCCGCGGGTAGTCGCAGTCGCTTTTGCGGGCAGTAATAAACCGGCGACATCTAGCGAATGACACTTCATGAATTTGGTAAACTGGTTCAAATAGTATTATGCACACAAAACACAAAATCCACGTGATCTTGACCTATGACTTAGATGTAAAAATAAGGTTCTAGACGCTGTCGAGGTACATGTTCGTGCAAAATTTTATAAAGCTAAGTGCAGCGGTTCATGACTCGTATCGTGTTCACATAGGTTTGACGATGCTGAAAACAATACTGCCATCGATTCCGCGTGCATTAAAAACTGATTAAATAACACAACTAGGTACGGAAAAACACGCGAAAGGCACAAAAATTCGATGCTGGTATTGGGAAATGTTAAACCAATTTCTGTATCAGGCGCCCCTATATGCGAACAGCCATATGGAAAAGCATGTAGCGCTAAACTTCGTAGAACTTTATGTACACAGCAACATCTGTTCACGCCGGTGTCGGCATAACGTTCGTACAACCGCGGCTGACCTACATTTCGCAGCTTTTTCTCGGCGCTTGGGTGATGTGCACGTCACTATCAGCTGCTGTAACCTGGAGTGCAGGCATCTTCCTCGCCAGCCAGCCTGCCAGTACGGTAATGTCACGGGGCCGTGCTAATCTTGGCCGTTCACAGAAACCATGCAGTTGCATATAGACAGACCGTTAGAAGTCCGGGCGGTTCGAATTCAACAGCTATTTGTACACCGACGAAGCGATATGATGCGAAATGGTTTAACATTTGCTCAAACTACCGGCTTAGTTCATTGTATTCAACATTTTTGCTGCAGCCGAACCTCAGCGTGCAGACTACTCACGTAACCTAATGTGTTAATTCCCGAGTCTGCAGTTTTAATTAAATGGAAGTGGACACAAAATTTCTTGTATATTCAAAGAGCCTTTCAGCAATTTTCTACATGTTGGGAATAAAAGACGAGAAACAAAAATCGAAAGACACTTCGGTAATACGTGCATACTAAAGCATGCGTAGTATGAGGCATTAGTACTGTTGGATCAGCGTGTCTTAGAGAGATATAATCCTCCAGAAAGGATAATGGCATTGCAATCTATAGTAAAGCGCTGCACCTGCCTCGTCGCATCTGCAGTAAAAAGACAAACGTCTGTATCTTTTGCCATCACAATCCGCTTCTGTCAATCACACGTCCTGCAGGCTTTTGCTGCTACTTGCATAGGAAACATGGAACGACGCTGATATGCTGACCAACTGAAAACTGATCAAATGAAATGTCAGCGTCAAAATCACGGCAGTCGGTGATTGCAGCGTTTTATCAACGGCGTTAACAATAAAGGTACGACTTTAAATTATTTGATTTAACATCACTATTTTGCAAATCATGCGCTTTGTTTATTGTTTTGATTTCGAATCATTTCAACGAAACATTTTTTTCTTGATTTACGAGACCAAAGCAGCACAGTAGCTTACTTGTTAGAATACCGAGAAGAAATAAACCAAATGACAGAAGCTTCGAGAAACTAGCTAAGTTGTAAATAAACATAACATTTCGCTTAAAAACGACAGTTTGAAAACAATGAATAGCCTAAATGAAGAGCACGCATTGTCGGCACAAGTCAGCAAACAGCTACGAGTATAGTCAGTGCAAAACTGATTCTGATCTGACCATCAAACCAGCCACGTGCAACTGATTGCGATTTTGACTTCCAGCCGGTTAGGAGACGATTCTATCCGCCACTGAACATTATTACCGCATAAGTCTACTAGACTTAAGCCTGTTCGGTTGAATGCTATCCTGGATATATTACATCCGACTAAGCTCGCTAAATGCGTTTAACGGCTGAATGGATAAGCAGGATAATCGTTCAAGAAGCACAGAAAGCAGTAACGCTGTCCTCGGACACGGAAACAATGAAAAATGCATACACCAATACGGCTTTTCCTGAACCACGGACAAGCATTATCGGTCGTTTGGTGCTAAATCTATAAGCGGTATCTTGTGGCGACGTATAAGCATCAGCAACAACTTGGCATTTGCTTAGATAGGACAGATAAGGTAAGATATAAGATACAACCATTGCATAACAAAACGCGCGGAAACTTTTACTGTTCTAAAAACCGTAATGCAGAAAGACAGATAATTAACTACACGGTCTCAGAAAATATAATGTTGGAAGTTTCAAACCCCAAGTCTGTTTTTCCAACTCCTTCTGAGCAAGCCATTGTGTTCTCCTTGACATTGGATGCAGCAGGCGGCCATGTGACCACGCTGTCGGAAGTGACAGACACAAACAGCGCAGCGAACTCGCACGCGAGCAAGCTAGTTTCTGCGTTGCTACTTTCTCATTGCGTGACGGCCGCTGCTCAGTCAGCTCACTGGTTATGTACGACGGCTCGGTATTAATGTAATTACCAACAGCGCCAGCGCCAAGCCGGCCACAGACAAATGACGACGTTCTCGACAAATTACGTCTGCTTACGACCACTAAATAACACCGAGCCGGGAGCGCGACTCGTTTCCGTGCATCGGGTCGACATCCTTGCAGCAGCAGCAGCAGACTTATCCTCGGCCTCCACACGCCGACCTGTTGCTAGTGGACTTGTTGCAGGTCTACAGCTTGTTGTACAGCGTGTCGTGGAACAGATCGAAGTGAGTGGGATGTCGTCATTTGTCTGTGATCTAACGTAATGCGCCTTGGCTGGCGTAACTTCATTCGCTGCACGGCGACTCACTATCAACCGAGGCACGTGACTAGCGAACAAACCTGACAAATCAATGAACAAACGTACAGTCGTACACTGTACTGTAGTTTCGTGTTTTTTGACAATTGTCAGTGAATAAAACAGACATAAAAACAGATTCTGTTTCTGTCTCTCTCTCCTTCTCTGAATCTCTCTTATGACCAGTCTGGTCTTAAAGATACACGCCGTTGTTGTCCATTGGTTCGCCACGCGCAGTTCTGTTTCTCGCTACTTCACATATCTCGTGACTCGTCTATAGGCCTATACAGCGCTTATACGTCAATCTGCGACGTAGTCTTTCCAGCATATATTGAGTCAGGTAGTTTTAATTGGCGATTCCAGAATTGCAGCTGGACCACGGCACACCTGACGGATAAACTAGTGAATGGTGCTCGTGTCTGCGGTGGCATCAGCACAGCCGTATTGACGGTAGATCGCTCAGTGCGGTAGACCGTACAGTGCTATACCGTACACGTCTACCTGAAAGCCAGTCGATGCTTCTTGCAGCCTGGGTCGCAGTACAGTCTGTGGTTGGAGGTGGTCAATCAATTGTGGTTAGTGCACCGGTCCAATCTAATCGCTATTGCGTTCCATAATGCCGTACGTCGTACGTCGACAGCTATCGATCAAAATACTAGGCCTATTTACCATTCGCTCACTTTGGCCGATTTCAACTCAGTGGAAATTATAGCTCCCACAGATCTTTAAAGAATATATATACTATTTCACCCGTTTATGTTCTGTTTCGTACTGTGATCTTTGCATCACGAAATTTCCCTATGGTATTGACTTGAATATTGATTTTTCCGCTGCAAAATGGTATAACGTGTTGTTGTTTCAGAAGCTATGAAGCTCTAAACCATATGCCTGTACTTATGATAAACGTACAGCAGCAACTGGCATCTAATGCCACATAGTCTGTGCAAGGGAAATCGGACAGTGTGTTGCCGACAATTATAATCCTGTCAGAGACAAGACAAGCCGTGGCTCAATAGACCTTTCGCCATCCATCATTCCAGCTGACGTGACAGTTGAACTAAGTCCCCCAACACAGCCAGCCGCTTCGAGTCCTTATCGCTTATGGCACAGTGTGCTCACGAAGACACACGATGCTAAATTACACGCTTCTGCTGTTCCAGAATTACATTCGCGAAGCTTTCAGTCAACGTGTCATAATTTTTTATCCTTTGACGCTACAACTTTTTGATAAATGGAACAACATTTAAGGGCATAATTTCAATATGTTGATTCTTATTAATTGGTTGTGCTAAACTTCGTAAAGACTGTGAAAATTGTAGTCATCGAAATCATAATCGTGGTTTTTTGAAGCGCCTCAGGGACAAAACAAAAATTAAAGTCATGGTCTTGACAAAAATGGTTGAGAATTTCCGGACCAAAAAAAACAAGAACGGCACAAACTTAATGTATGCAAGTTCTTCATCGCAGCTCAATAACTCCTTGAGACTTAAAAACAAGCGTTATGATCTACTATTCTGCTTCTGTTTCAAAAGCTGCTGAATACACTTTGTGAGGCAAACATGCGGCCGATGTGAACCTTGCGTGTGAGCGGACTGTGAACACTGCACAGTGGCAACAGCTGTGAATGAACGAATGCAGAATCGAACGACTCAGCTTTTATCAACGACGACGACGAAGACGACGCATTGTACACTTTTCTATACGGACGGAGCACAATACAACAACACAATGATAACACATGATATAAACCTATGCTTACACATGACGGAGTGGATCGGATCAAAGCGTGCGGTACGTGAACGCATTAACATAAGGAATCAGATCCGCAGCATGTAGTCTCAAAGCCAAGTACGAACAATCTTATATACACTTGCAATACACAAGAGCCACTCGTTTTTCAGTTGAATTTCAGTTGAATTTCGTGCCTGAGCTTTCCAGGGTCCACTGTCTTCATCATATAGTGAACTTTAACCTCAAAGCAGTGAAACTGTTTTCGAAGTGCATGCACAACACCGGCAACGTTCAACTGCGGGGTTTCCGGGGTTTTTCGTACTCAAGTCAAAAGGCCACATTTGGGACAAACAGACGAACGAACGCACTGCAATCACCAGTGCAATGCATACACTGAATAGTGCGGCTGCTGCAGACATATCCTCATACGGTGCACCATCTGTTAGCCGACAGCTTTTTCATCAAGAAAAATGACTACTTAACATTAATTCTAAATCTCAGCTTGTTTATTATGCGGCGCTTCCTGCAGGAGCGGCATTATACGCCGTGGTCCATAAAAACATGCCACTTTTATTTTTTGAATAGCTTTATATTGGCCGATTTTAATACTTTTGGGCATGCACGCGACATCACCAAAGAACTTGACGCAAGTGACTGTAGCTATAGTTTGGGCATTTACAACAACGAATTCATACTGGATAGCGCACGCATCGGCTCAAAAATGATTAACTGAAAAGCGACAAACATGATTGGCAACTATTGTGCCTTAAAAAGTCACACGTGTCACATCACATCCTCTTTATTACAGCATGTGCTAAAAATTTTCTAGTTGATCCCAAGATATTCAATAACCATTTTATTGGCAATTGTCGACTAAATTGGGCAGTGAAAAAATTCTGAAAATCCGTTAACATTTGGCGAAGATATGGACAATAAAAAAGTGCCCCGTTTTTGGCCCACCCTGTAGCCACATGTTACATTTAACACATGGTGATGAAGATGCCAAAAATGTTTAATAAAAATGAAAATAATAACAAAATTTGCATATAGGAGCCCGTACGGGTCGGACGGACGGGGTAAGGCAAGACGTGTAATACAGCTTGTGGGAGGGCCACATATCAAACGTCGCCTAGAGCTGAAACACCACAGCTGGCACGTACGTGTCCGTCACGTGACACTCATTACGTCATCGTCGATGACGTAATTATAAATGAAGAAAAATTCAATTAGCGCGAGACCGGCGAAACGTAAAGTATCGTGATTGGTGGTCACGTAAAAGTGCCATGCACTTGGCGTTAAGTTGTGTCGAGTAATCGTTTGGGTAGTTAGCGTCGATCATCAGCCGTGGATTAATAAATTAATAAATGATTAATAAATGAGCGAGGTGGACGCAACCTCCGCGAAAAAGGGGCTTTTACATATTTTATGACGAAACATTAAGCTATTTTTTGGTCGTTTCAAGTGTGTTTAAACTCAACCAAAACGCCAAAATTATGTTTACAAAAACATTCATTTGACCCACGAAAACAAGAGGTGTACTACTTACCATTTGTTCGATTTCTCAGGTGTTCTAGCTCCCAGTTTTTACTGCTACATTTATGATTGCGCAGAATCGAACTTTTGGAAAATACACTCGGTTTTTAACTGCATTTCGCACTCAAGATGTTTTCTTTTTGCACAATGTCTTTTGCTGGCTAATTGCGAATATGTCTTGTTGTCGCCTTTTCACTTTAATATTTTAAAGCAGGGGGTCTCCAGTACTAACGGTTGCCTAGGGCCTCGGCATGATGTTTGAATCCGGTTCTAGCACTGATGATGCCGTATGTTTGCGTGTGTGGTCGTTAGTTCAGTGCGATGACGTCATTAATCTGGCTAAGTGCTGCTGCTTACTCGTCTGTGTTCAAACCCCTTCCAGTCAGAAAATCGATCGTCACTAGCAGACCGAGTGAGCTTCCCCACCCGGCCACTCACCGCAAGCACGGATAGGGGTTTCGTTTTCGCGATGCGGAGGCTTCAGGGCGAAAGTTTAATATAGAGCTGCTATGTGCGGTTCTGCCATGAATTTTTCATTCGATGCAATTCCACATCCGCATCACGTTTGACGCCTAAAGTGTATAGCTACTACGTTCTGTTATCTTCCTGTGCTAAAATATAGCGAATGGATGTTCTGGTGCGAGTTTATTGATTTTGCTTTGTGGCCGCATCGCGTCTGTTGTCCGTCCGTCTGTCTTTCTCTCACGGAAATCCATCTTTGTGCCTGTGAGGTTTCCGTAACCCAAGAACCGACGCCTTCAGTTGTTTTTTGTCGAAAGAAAGTAACAAGGTACAGGAAACCAGCTCTTTTTATAAAAAAAATCTTTTCTAATGTACAACTAAAGATACCACACGCTAGGCACTTACAGCACGTGTATTATTCAATATAGCGTCTGTAGTGAAACGCCGCATTTGTCCATAGGAACGCGTTCGATGGCTTCACTGTCGGTTTCGTTGTCGAGATGAAATTTCTGAGAATATCTATACTGACGATGTGACGGACGCAAAATCACTGGACGCGTACACCGCGGTGTATGTCCATTTTGCGAATGCAACCGAGCGGAAGTTATATTGTTTGAATCACTGTTGAATTCCAGTATTTCCGGCGGACGTACGCGATCATTTCATGTCAAAATTGGCTTCCCGGAGCATTTGCATGTTCCGGAACAAACGCAGAAACAGGTGCGCGCGTGAAGTCTATGTACACCATAGTCCATAACAAAACGTGGCACTTTTGTTTTTTGAATAGCTCCGTGCAGCATAGGCCGATTTTAATAATTTTTGGCGCGCAACATGAGGAAGAAACTCGACGCAAACGACTGTAGTTTTGGCCACCTGGCTTTAATACTGTCGCTACACTACCTTGTGAAATGCAGATTGTTGAGCCTGTTGTTTGCGAGTGGTGTCAACGTTCAACGTACGTGCCAGCTGTGGTGTTTCAGCTCTAGGCGACGTTTGATATGCGGCCCTCCCACAGGCTGTATTACACGTCTTGCCTTACCTCGTCCGTCCGACTCGTAGGGGCTCCTATATGCACATTTTTTTATTATTTTCATTTTTTATTAAACACTTTTGGCATCTTAAACACGATGTGTTAAATATAAATGTACAAAAGTTTAGTTTATACACTTGTTAACGGCAACGTTAAAGAACTCGCACATCGAAAACAGCAAAAATCACAAAAGGTGATATTGCCCGCATCACACTGACTGTGTGTCAATGTGCTGCTGAATAATATCACCT
>Ga0209671_1002584_pt1 | contig 16728 bp, 9 predicted proteins | sample WorMetHERISLAND2_2_FD_187401 | JGI IMG/M metagenome (GOLD analysis project Ga0209671, IMG submission 187401) | Marine gutless worms symbiont microbial communities from Max Planck institute for Marine Microbiology, Germany - Olavius geniculatus... | ecosystem: Host-associated > Annelida >...
GTCCCTAATAAGCTACGCGATCTGGAAAGCGATGTTAAGTTCCCAAGCAGGTCCAACCTATTTAAACAATGTCAAACAGCTCGATTGTTTTGGGAATACAGGGATTACAGTTGCTAAGTTATCAACCTTTCTCAGGGTAATTAAGTACAATAATTAGGCCTAGTAACCTTGGCAGTCTCCTAGCATTTCGTGCATAGATTATCTAAAGTTAGCTGGGTTCGGATATAAGCCAACATTTACAAAAATGCCGTTGTTAAGAGAACATCTTATGCAGAATTTCATTTGCGTAAGTGAAGTGAAGAAAGCCAGTGGCGTCGTAGCAGGAGAAGGGATTGGACAGCCCCAATTTTAGCATGTCAGAGAATTTTATTCCAAAAATACAAAACACGATGACTGCAAATCCACCACTTAGGAAAAAATTGAAATTCTGAGCACACATAATCTCCTCTGTTGAAAATGTGCAAGTGTCTGGCTGAAAATTTCAACTGCTGGCCGCAATATTTTTAACTCCGTTAGAAAAAAGGGCGGCATCTATTGGGCTATACTTGATAGTTTTCAGGATAAAACTGAATAAATAAATGAAGAACAGTCCACAAAGTTAAACTGTTTCAAAAGCATCGAATAATGAACAACGGTTGTGACATGCAAAAAATCCGCCGGCATCTGCAACATCGCCCAACCGAACAGATGCAACCAAGAAAAGCCTTGCTAACGCAAACAGGAACGCGCAACAGCGGTGCACCATCGTACGCTAGTGATCCGTAGACTTCATTCGTAGATCTCATCCGTACGGCTTTTGGCCATTTTCACAAAAGGCCCAGTAAAACAAAATCATTCACCAGATGGCGCCAGACGATCTACGGCTAAATATGTAGGCCCTAAGCTTATAGTGTCTTATTTGTACTCACCAGATGGCGCCACTATCTCGCTCTGGCAACGCCATATCGGCTGGATGTCACAGATTTTCCTTACCCTCCTCTTTCGAATTTATGGAAAAGCTTTATGGTTCCTGCATCTAGAGTCTTCCACGCAGCCGACGGTGAAGATTTGGTAATTCTGGGATGCACCGCTTTTGACTAATCCACCCATGTGACAGACAGACAGGTGGACGGACAGAATTGTGACGGCTAAGACGTGCTACAGCAGTAGCTGCTGTTGCGCGTAAAAATACTGTTAAAAAATTCAACGAAAACCTGAATTATAATAATTACTACTTTAGACACTCGGCAGGAGTTCCCAAGGAAAGGCAATCAATGAAAAAGTCACAACTTCAGTTATAACTTTAATGGCCACTGATACGTGTAAAACTTGCATGCAACACAAACAGTGTTGTAGCGCCGATATCCTTGTCAACGCGTAAATCTGGAAGATTTTATACGTCCAAGCTCTGTCAAAAATGAGTCGAGTACGCTTCTGTATTCCACTACAATATTACTACTAAAGCAACACTGTGATCACTCGTCGTTGCTCGCTAGGACTAACTGGTAAACTGTTGTGTCGCCTTTGTATAACCCCAATGCACGGTCTGACCGCCAATCTCTCTGATCTCGGGGCACTAACCGTCTGCTAGTGTCCGCTGTCAAGCTGTCGCTAGCCGGTTTTCCGGCTTGCTGCATCACCTCACCTCTGCTGAGCCGCTGTCCACATTACATCAACTGCTCAGAAGCATTTCCTTACAAAATCATTTCCTGGCTGTTTCCCAGACGGTAACTCAATTAGTGGTAGCTTTCACTACTTTGTCGACTCGAAAAAGTTCTGACCTATCCATCTATCTATCCATCAACAGTAAACATGACTTAATATAACGTAGACCTAACTAAAATAAATCCAACACTAGAGAGCGTCAACGCTTATTTGTCTAGCTTCAGGCAAAGGAAGCAGACATGAAGACACGGAAGAAAAAAATCATTAGCCAAAAAACAGCAACCTCTTTCTCTCCTGCAGACGCGACGCATGGCAAACAGTAATGGTGAAAATACAGCAACGCATGCTATACGAGCTCTGCGACTGATAGGGTGTTTACAAGATCCAGCAAACGTCCAGCATTAGCACGTGCATTTCGAATACATTTGCTGAAGTTTGCTGGATCATGTGAACACCCCATGAGACAATGCATACGAGCGACATACTGGATGGTGTGCAGTTGCATATGGCAGGTGATGCTCCGTAGTTGGACAACAGACTTTCCAGAAAGAACTATTTAGTGGTGACGCAAAAACAAAGAACTAGTTGGTGGTGTAGCATAGTGGTTAGAACGTCGGTTGTGGCCGGCGAACTTTCCCTATCCTTCACTAGACCTCTGGATGGCTGTTTGACCACTTTGTGGGTAAAGCGTCCGCTATCAGTCAACCAACAAGGCCAACTCAGCCTGCCATAGCTTCGGAGTCGGTTAAATAAGTAGTATCTCATTTATATGGGTTACAGAATGTGGTGACCTTAGTACAGCTGACTGGGGCTGCCAAGCTGGCCGCTGTGCTAGCCTGTGTCTGCAGGCTACACGCAGTGGCCGTGCAGTCGGCGGCTCTGGTTAGTGACGAAAAGGGCATCAGAGGCGTGTACGCGATGTGCTATACAAACTGACACCTTTGCCTTTTTTGTATAAAATCTATAGCATTCTGCTCTGGCAATCACGACACCTGCAAGAAAACAGAAACATCACCAAGACGCAGATCTGGCAGCTTATAGTCAGTCCTAAATGCGCGACAGCAAAAACATGGTATGTCTGCTGGATGCTAGCGGGTTTGAATGTTCCCTGGTGCGAGCGACGGATGGCTGCATACTGTGCTGCGGTATCATTAGCTTATGCCAATCAGCTGCCACTTTCAGGATCATAGTCTCATGTAACCAGCGCCATAGCACTTTAGTATGCAGGAGCATTTCCTGCCATACCACATAGTGAACAGAACTAGTATATACGCGCAGTGCTACATGTAGATAAACTATTTACAGAACGCAATTATTATATTCAATATTACCTGGCGTGGTGACAGTCTGAGTCGATCAGTTCTTCGGCCAGCTGAGTGAGATGGGTTTGCCGAGCAGTGCATGACGGTTCTGGTTGCGAAGAGCTGACTCTGCCTCCTGGTGAGTCGGGAATGCAATCAGTCCATCGCCAGTCGGCTGCGAGTCCTTGTACTGCAGCTTGATTGAGTCCACGATCGGATGGTAGCCAGAGAAAAACTCCAGGATGTCCTCCAGCTGGGTGTCAAAGTGAAGGTTCTGCATTGACAGCAGGACCGGTGATGATCCACCCTGCTTCGTGCCGGCCCCTACGGACTTGGTGGCACTGGTGGTGGACAGAGTCAGCGGGGTTCCGCCAAACTTCTGCTGGTGTTGGTTGTACTCCTCAACCATTGCCGTCTTGCTCAGAGTACGGACCTCCACGTATCGATGACCCATGCGCTGCTTGTTCTTGTCTAAGGCCCTCTTCTGGTCGGCGGCGGAGCCGAGCTCAACGTAAGCGATCCCGGAGGCCCGATGCTCACGGTTGTACAGGATGTGGACGCAGTCAGCTGGGATCTTGATATCGCGGAAAAAGTCCTGGATCGTCACCATGGCAGCTGTGTATGGAATGCCGCGGAGTTCCACGCAGTACGTCCGCTGGTCTGCTGCATCGGACTGTCGTCGTTCGTCATCTTCGACCGCTTGATTTCCACCTCGGTCCTGTTCTTTTGATTTAGGTTCTTGCTTATCTTTTGCTGCTAAAGAAGATTTGTTCTGCGATGTAGCAGCATCCTTGCCTTCCCCTGCATCCTTCTCGCACTGTTTTGATCTTCTTGATCTTTCCTCGAACTCGTACGAGTTGATCTTGATGACATCGACTCGACTTCCATTCAGCAAGGTATGATGCAGCGTCAGCACCTTGCTGGGATCCTTTTCCTCAACAGCTACGAGAACGTTCCCCGTCTGGCTCTTGTTGAATGCTAGTTCAAAGTATGGACCGCCATCGGCCGCAATGCGGAATTTCCCAAAAAACTTCCGGATGTCATCTTTTTCTACGTTCGATGGGACTTTCTTCAGCACAAAGTAAGAGAGATTCGAATTTTCTTCAGCACGTGATCGGCCTCTCGGCGATCGTGATCTATCTATTCGCTGCGGAGGTGCTCCGTCCACAGCTTGGTCGAACTCATCGTCAGTACATCTCTTGATGTCAATCTTAGAGTTCTCAAGCATTTTCCCATGCATGCTGAGAGCCGCCTCGAGACTGCGAGGGTTTGCCAGGCACACAAACACCACACCAGTCCGCATTCCCATCTTGTCATTAATCAGCTTCACTCCATCACGTGGTATATCAGTGTTGACAAAGAAACGGCGCACCTCACGGTAGTTGAACGTGCGTGGAAAGTTCGTAGCACGCACACAAAGATCTCGATGGGATCTCGGTGGATTCCTGTCCTCCAGTTTTGGACCAACATCTCGCCGATCATCTCTCCACGGCTCATTCCTTGGAGGAAACTCACCACCACCTGGTGGTACATTACGATCCCTTGGTGGAGAACTCTCAAATCCTGGCGCTGGTGGACCGAATACTCTCCTGTCTTCCTCCCAACGCTGATCAGCACGTCCACCTGGTGGCCGTCGTAACGGCTCATCCATCAAAGGTCGCGGAGGTTCACGAAATCCAGGCTCTGCATTTCCAAATCTAGGTCGTGAATCATCACCTCTCTGCCTACTATCAGGACCAGAATCTGGCCCAAACCTGGAACCCTGACTCTCTGCAAACATTGGCGGACGACTAGGTCCATATCTGTCCAGATCTATCTGAGGATCCGCAGCTCCAGGCCTAGGTAATGGTCTCTCGTTCGACATGATATCCCTGCGATCATGATCGGGACCCATGCCAGGTCGATTTTCCATCCACCTGTCAGGTCCAGCCATTCTACGATCGACGTTGGGTCTCTGAAAATCTCTTCTGCCATCACTGTCAACATCTCTCCCACTGTAAGATCGGCCACCACCTGACGACCAACCCTGGTCGGGTCCAGTTTCCGGTCGACCCGGCTCCCTTTCGGTCCAAGTAGATCTATCTGCCATAAATCTTCCGGGATCTCTTGGCTCTTCCGGACGACCATATAAAGACCAAGAAGTCTCGCTTCTTCCAGGTGGCACATTGCTTTCACCTCTTCCACCAAAGCTTCTGCCTGCATCAGAAGACTGCCCACCAAAGTTCTTTCCCGGCTCCACAAGATTTCGTCCACTTTCAACACCACCACCACCATTTCTGGTGTAGTTCAAATCACGCTGACCACCATCAAGCCTTGCGGGTTCCCTTCCACTGGCACTGGCATTACTGTACGCATTGAACAGAACTCCCTGATTAGCTGGTACGTCGGCAGGTCGACCAAAGTCCACCGCAGGTGGTCGATTGTAGGTCACAGGCGGTGGTTGCACAGGCGGTGGTTGCACAGATGTCCAAAGACCTACAGATGGTTGGCCAGGCACCGCCACAGCAACAGCAGGTTGTTGCTGGAAAGCAGGTTGTTGCTGAAAGTTCACAGAAGGTACCTGCGCTCCGACGGGAGGAGCTCTAGCGTCGTAGACTGGTCTCACCTGAGCAGGTAAGGATGGCACAGCCGGCATTGCTCTTGGCTCGTTCATTCTGATCATGGACCCAGCAGGCTGGACAGCAGCAGGAAAGCCACTGTTTCCGGCTGCTGCTGGATAGCTATACGGTAGAGCTGGCAAAGTACCCTGCAGACCAGTCGAACTTCGAAGTCCCTGACCGCTTCCGGTGACGTCGCCACCACCAGCGTACGGCGCCGGTGCACCACCGACTGGTGGCATTGCCGGAGCCCCCGGTCTGTCAAAGAATCCTCCAACAGGTTTCGATGGAACTCCCAAACCGGATGCAGCAGCAGCAGCAGGGGCCATAGACGGCCCCGATGGACCGCCCTTGGCAGCAGCGATCACGTTCTGCATCTCAGTTTTACTGCTGAGCAGCAGTTTGATGGGGTATCCGTTGATGCTGCCGGAGTCCTTCATCATCGCCTGCCTGGCATCCTCATCCGTACTGAACGCTATGAAAGCATCGCCCTTCTCTCCGCCGATGATGTGAACCCCGCCATCCGGGATTGAAAGGTTCTGGAAGAAGCGTCTAATATCGAGCGCGTTCGCATTCCACGGAAGATTCTGCAGCCGAATGATAACCGACATGATTCTGTAAGGGCTTCTCTGTCCTCCTCGATGACAAATCACAGTCTGACTGACTCTCAACACCTTCCACAACACACAGCAAACCATCACAACACCATGCTACTGCTTATGGCTTCGGTTTAAGCTCGGACCCCATCAGCTTTGATTTGCTGTGGATTTGTTGCAGGAATGGAATCCTCAAGGACTGTCCTGGAACAAGGACAGCTTGAAGACAAAAATTGTGGATTTGGCCTGGCCTCGAAGACCACTGGTCTTAGTCTAGAAAAGCCCTGCTAATGCAAAGAGGAAAGTGCAATAGCGGAGCACCGTCGTACGTAGTCTTCATCCGTACAGCTTTTGGCTACAGTTTTAAAGAAAACCCAGTAAAACAAAATCAGTCGCCAGATGGTGCCAGACGACCAGTGGCTAAATATGTATAGTGTTTTGCTTGTACGGTACTCACCAGAGGGCGCCACCTATCTCGTTCTATCAACGCCGTATTGGCCGAGAATCGCTAACACCCCCGAATTGTTAACACCCCCTCTCATTTAGCGCCCTCCTTCAGGATGACCACCTTCAAATTTATGGAAAAGCTGGTGAAGATTTGGTGATCCTAGCTTGCACCATTTTTGACTGATCCACCCATGTGATGGATGAACAGACAGATGGACAGACAGAGAGAATTAACGGTTAAGATGCGTTGAAAGCAGTAGCTGCTTTCGCGCAAAAAATGCTGGTCATGAACCCATCCCAAAATGCTGTGCAGTACAAGGAATCCACAACAAATCAGAAACCAATTTAGCAAGTCCACAGTCCACATGACAGGTTCACAAATGTTCGACTGTCTCCAGCAGGAAGTCCACAACAAACAGTAGAACAAACAGCAAGTCGAACAACTTAGACAACCTCACACACGCAGCAAGTCCACATCAACTCAACAGCAAGTCGTGCAACAAACGCCAAGTCGTACAGCAAGTCACACAACTTGCTGTACAATAAGTCCATCGAAATAGCGGAGTCCGAGCCTTAACCAGCATGCTTTTTCTGCAGTTACTCCACACTTACTGGCTTAGTCTGGAGTTACTCCAGGTTAAACTAGATCCAGAAAGCAGAATCATTTGTTGATCTGATTGCCACAGTGGGTTTTCCTATATGCCAGATTCCCTTTCCATCACCTAACCTACAGCTTCAAAACAATAAAGAGCGCAAAGCAATAAACATAATTTTGCTCTACACTAAATCACACTGCTATTTATGTATGGCCAAGTCCATATGTCAACGTCAACATTAAATTTATATAGCACAATATCATGCAGCATCTCTATTGCACTGAACACACTAGTATCTCGCAAAAAAGTACAGTTTTTAAGCCGTGCTTTAAGCTACTACTGCAGAGCGATGGATCACAGAGAGTGTCCAGTAATAAGTTCCAAGCCATCGGACCCGCAACGGCGAAGGCGCGACGACCGAACGTGCTTCCTCAAAACCGCGGAACACTAAGGAAGTGTCAACTGGCAGATCTCAGATGCTGTCGACTGGCGACATCAGAGACAAGGATGCAGTGGTTGACCAGGTACTTTGGTGCTTTATTTTGAAGGCACTGGTAAACCAACCCTGCCAGCTTGTACTGCACTTGCTCGGGAACGTTAAGCCAATGCAGTTCATCATGCATTGGACGAGATAAGCCTTGATCAAGCACAGGCTGAAACGTGTCAGTTATGTACTGAAGTGATCCGGCAAGCATGGCATTGCAGTAATCCGCACGTGACATAATGAAGGCATGGACGAGCGTTTTCATGGAGTCCATGGTCAAACTTTCTGGAGCTGGCAGAGCGAAACGTGTTTGTCAAGGCTCAAACCTATATGGTGCCTCCATAAAATCATGCACATCACAATCCAGTATGACAGTACTTGTTGCAACTGTAGTGGACGCCACACATGTTGTTATGTGTACTTATGATATGTTTCTGTCTGAGCAATCACTGACAAACTTGGCACTTGCATCATAATTTCACTGTCTGAGATTCTTGGGATATCCTCCTAACTTCTTCTTTAGTCAGTTAATTACGAAAAAATGCGAACCAACTGAATTTGTGAGCCTTCCATGCTCATTTACATTTTGATACATTACTGCCACGCCAAACTATGCCTTATTCAGAAATTTAAATCTGTTCAAAACACACAAAAACGAATGAGGTGTTTTATGTTCATTCTACATGATCCCATCCTCATCAAATTCAGATGCATAGTCAATGGTGGACATGTCATGCTCTTGGTCCTTCAAGATCGTTTTCCAGATCTTCTCTGGTAAATTCACACAGCCCTCTTTCCGATCTGCAGCTGCCCTACCTGCATCATGCACACTAACTGTTAACAGTATGCTATATTGTGCAACGCATGCAAATATGCATAATCAATTCAAAGCCATTGTTCTACTACTTCGCTGCTACGCTGTTCACACAAATGAAAAAACAGCAACAAACAGTTTCCCTCACAAGATGTGTTCCTTCAAATGGTCCTTCAGATTTCCCTGAAAAATGTCCAGTTCCCAGAAATATGCACTTTCAGAGACAGGTGGTCACCCTGGCATCCAGAATAAATCTGCTAGAAAAACAGACCACAGATAAAAACCGAATTTAAGTGACTACAGTCAAATATTAAATGTCATAAAGGATGACTGATTTCTCACTTAGGCATAGCTGCAATATTTCCGCAGGATGCATTCACACTACATTCACAGCTTAGTGACGGCTGACTCAGGCTGAGGCAATCATTGCTCGCTGAAGTGGAAATGCTGCTTAAAATATCTCATCTGCATCCGAACATTTCCGTCATAGACGTCAATATAGGAAATTAAAGGCCACTTACAAGTTGCATCACCACACATTACCACTCTACTTACTAGGGAATGGGGCAATGGTAATTGAATAAAAATGGGAGAATATAGAGTATATAACAGACGTCAGTCACTAAGCTTCCAGCTGCGGCCTTTACAGACTGATAGTTACTAAGAAAATGCAGACTGCAGAGGCGGTGGAGGCCGGCCTGAAAGACGACAGATCCGGTAGTAAGTGGTCAGGCAGTAGGCTATATACTGAGTGGCCTGTTATAGACATATGACATCTCATCAGATCACTCACCCACGCTATATCAATTACACTTATAGCGTGTTTACACGATCCAGCAAACGTCCAGCAAATGTATTCAAAATACACGTGAATTGCTGGACGTTTGCTGGACGTCTGCTGGAAGTTTGCTGGATCGTGTAAACACCCCATTGGATGGTCAGTATTGGTCACACTCAGTGTCTTGCCTGCTGATCTGCCAGGTATACATCCCAAACTCATTCCCACATCACATCCTGCATTCAGTGTATTTGTGCTCAAAATGGAAATCATAAAGATGCAAAGATTTGATAAAAATGATAACATCTGCAATACAAACAGGCCTGGCTAGCAAAGTAGCCAATTTACTGTGCAGTGTGCAAATCCCCTAGAGATAAGTTACTCACATATAGGAAGCGTAAACCCATTGTCCATGCAATTACAGCTGATTTTTTTGGCATCCAATGTAAAATTAGGTAATAATAGACAACGAATAATGCTCTTCATAGCATGCACCTCAACCAGTCAACTTCCATGGCAATCCATGCATTTCAGACGATATTTTACTGATTCAAGTCACAGAGAAGAACTAAGATTTCACAATAAACAATCCACACAAAAAATATGCCACTTTGATATCAAAATATCAAGCGTCCTGCCCTCTTCTGAGACCCTTTCGCCTGTGGGGAGAAGGAGAGATTTGCGAGTCAAAAAACCTGCAATGACTTATTTATGATTCAAAAGGTAGCAGCATCGATAAGTGATTACATCTATTATTGAATTATTTTGGTTGTTATTAACCTAAAGACATCACACTGAGTTGCACAACAGTGTCCCACAACACTGGATCCGTATGCACTGTATCTACTGTCAAATGCATCACACTCTGATGCCCAGTTTTTTAAACAGACCTGTGTAAAATTTTGGATTAGCTAATCCGAGATTGGAGGTGTAATCTTGGCATAACTTTCTGCATTTTAGCAACTCGGGTTTAACCGGGATTAGCTAATACAGCTTTAACCTGTGAACCGGCATCTGATTGGTCAATAGTGACCACGTGACTTGGCGAGATGCCAAGGTGATTAATCACATATCTGATGTTTGGTCATTTTTAGCATTGCCACCTAGCGAATGACTCAAAAACACAACTTAGTGCTATTTCTGTTACAAGCAACAGCTTTTGCTTGATCCTCAAAACAAGGGTTACGCCTGGTTTACGTCTTGTTCCAAAAACTGGGCATGAGAGGCAAACTGGGCATTTAGGCACTGGTGCCTTTACGCAAAGTGCCAACCTGCTGCAGATCTTAGAATATCACTGAACAAAAGGTTCGTCACTCTTACTCACACACACCCACTCAGTCAACCAGTCAATCAGTCACTCACTTAGCTCTATTTGACATCAGAGCCTCAACAGCACTAGAAAATATGAACTTCCAGGCAAAACTTCAGAGCATTCAAATCCAAGCAACAGTCAACACATTACCATCATCTAACAACTATGCCTTAGAAGTCCTAAGAGTTCACTGAATAGACAGACAACTAACCAAAACTAGTAGTTAAAATGCTATAAGATAAGCCACAATAAAATAGTTTAACAGTATTAGATACCAGCAACTGTTTTACGCGTGATAGCAGAATTTATGCTTCGCGTGTCTTAACCATGGCCTGGGCATCTGTTCGTCTGTCTGTCTGTCACACTCATGATCCGTATCAAAACGGTGCTAGCTAAGATCACAAAATCTTCACCATAGGCTGCCTAAAAATCTCTAGTTTTTCGTGACAACATTTCGTGCCCCTGAGTGCAGGGGTTCCACTCGAACGAGGGCGTTAAAGAGGGGTATCCCCTAAAAAGATGTTATTTTGCCGTTATTGGCTCGTTTAGTGTGAAAACGGTTGCAGATAGGTACAGACATGCTGCTTACCGTAACAAGCACTGGTGACAGGCTTTTTAGCTTTATTAACATTGATGACCTTGAATGATTTTAAACCCCGCAAAAAGGGGTTTTTAGTGAATTTTTAGCAATTTTTGGATGCAGCCCACATTTCAACACTGAATTGCGACAAAATGGCTGGAAATAGACCAAGACAACCTGCGTATGAAATTTCCAGCATTAAACGTAGATTTTAGCAGTCCAAGTAGCGACCCCCTAGGTTCAAAGAAGCTGGTGCAGGCAGGTTTCAAAGATGGCTAGTGGCTACCCCCCCCTAAAAAGTGGTTATTTTAAAGCTATTGGTTCGTGTAGCATGAAAATGGTTACAGATAAACACAGACATGCTGCTTATCATAACAAGCAATAGTGACAAGCTTTTTATTGGTGTCAATGTCGATGACCTTGAATCTCCAAAATAGGGGCTTTTAGTAGAATTTTTGTCGATTCCCAGCTGCGTCAGACATTTCAAGCGTGAATTGTATCGAAATGGCTGGAGATGGACCTGGACAACCTGCATATGACATTTATAGCACAAAAGTACATTTTTAAGAATCTGAGTTTCGATCTCTTAAATGCAAGGAGTCTTCCATAAGGAGGCCTCAAATTTAAGTACTCTTTCAAGAGGCATTAATATCTTATTGCTGTACAATGAGGTGGCAGGACCACTGCTATCAAGCATCACGTGAGCTTCGCTCAAATTACTTGTGTACAGTACTATAGCAGTAACAATATTAAAGCCAGCCAGCAAAAGTGATCTAACAATAACATTTCAACAAGAAATAGGTTGTTTACTGAACTAAACCAATTTACAGTTCTACCAGTATGTTAAATTATGTACACATTCCACAAAAGCAAATAATGCCAATTGATGGAAATCAAAAACTGCAAAAAGACAGGAAGTGCAGAAGACAGAATGATATGGGCAAGCAGCGCACGACGTCGATGGAACAAAGAATACAGAGAATAAAGTCAAGAATGACGACTCAGAAAATAACTCAGTTCATACTTTCTCTGATAATGAACTGCTATTGGAAAATGTTGACGATCATTTATACTTGTATAAGCAGAGCCTGACATTCAGGTATACCATCTGCAAACTACACCTGTAAGCTATGCTGACACGTGCTAACAACACCAAATAGGTGGCCTCATCAAAGTGTCGCTCAGTTTAGGGTTAGAACAATACCAAAAAAGTTACCCAGTACCCAATACCCAATATTATTGGGCCCTGCTAATACCAATACCCAATACCAATACCGATTGGATCATCAGCCTCCCGCTACATCATCCACATGCCACGTTTTTAAAAACGTTTTTTTAATTTTTCCTCAAATGTTTTTTTAACATCTATGGCATGCACTAACCTCATCCCCACTCTTCCTGTCATGGCAGTTTGCTGGTTACCTCGCCACCTGCCATCTGATCACTGCTCAGAGGGCAGGCAGCGGTGCAGCGGCCACTTAGAACTCGGTGAGCTAGTATCCGTATTGGGTAGCACAGCCAAGAATGCAGTACAAGCAAATAATGGGCAATATGCAATAGCCCAGTGCTAGTATCGTTCGAACCCCTATCGCTCACCACTGCAGTGCATCGGCCTTAAAGGTCCATGGCCACGGTCAAACTCACTCGCGCAATTTCTGTAGATTTAAATTAGACATTTAACCTCGCATATATAATATGTCGATTTGAGCTTTATAAATATATGAAATTAATGCATGAATTCAAACAAAATGCGGCATTACGTTACGTTATGCGAAATATTCTAATCTATCAGTGCCCGCAGTGATGTCATGACCCTAGCCCATACTGATCATGAATATTAATGGCTAGCTGACGACGTCATCATTCTAGGCTAGGCCATAGCCTATACAGACGTCATGAATATTAATTCATGACGTCTATAGGCTAAACTCATGACGTCACTGCAGATCATCATGGCGGCAGGTTTTCTACATCGTTTTCGTAGATCATCGACTTCAAAGGTAAATTTTTCCGTGCTGACAGAACGCTGGGTGCCGATATTACTGTCAAAGTTATCATAAAATTCTACACTTTCAGGAAAATGGATAAAATGTATATGTTAATTTTGGTGACCACGGACCTTTAAGTATATTAGTCAACAGCACCTCTGTGAATATGTGACTGTCTCTATACTACTGCCACATCATCAGCAGTGCACTTCTAATGCTAATTAGTTAACTCACCATGGCCACCTCTCCCTGCAGCAACACGAGCACAATTTATATCAACAATTAGTGTTGTGCAATACCTTCGACACCTCAGTAAGTATCGTGAGTACCAACGTTTCGATTCCAGCATCAAAGAGGTCTCAATATATCACAGTGACACGATACCACGAAGTATCGTAACAATACCAGTTCGTTCAATAAGTGCATTTTGCAACTGAATCGCTCTACTGGGTCATTCCATGTCAATTCAACAAATTTTTTGGAACTTTCCAGCTCGACCATCTCAGAATCTGATGAAAATTACAGGAAGTGTTCAGCCTATGTATCTAATTCAACTGTGCAAAATTTCTTTTGTAGTTTTTGAGATATGTGCATATATAAAGTACCTAGTACGTACGATTCGTGATTAACACCTTAATTTACAGTAACTTCAGATGCTTGTTATTTCTGCAATATTGATGACAGAAGCTTCAGATTTTCTGGAAATGTTTACAGGTACTGCGGCACCGTAGTGCATATAACAAAGTACACTTCTGTGCATTGTTAGCTGCATTGGGAGAGACTTGAAAATGCAAAAAATGTTAGCGTTTCTTAGGTACATATGCTGAACACTTCCTGCAATTTTCATCAAATTCTGAGGTGGTCGAGCTGGAGCCATTTGTTGAACTGACATGGAATGACCCTACTGCTGACAACTACTGCACATTGCATGACAGGAATAAAAAAAACACCTCACATTAAACTTGATAAACGTATAGCAAACATATATCTTTAAGTGAGGGTTAAGCCACCCAAACGTCATGAAGCATGGCAAAACTTTACCCCCCTCTCGACAGGCCTGTGGACCAACGTTTCATATGAACTTCCGATACCGCGGTAGTATCATGATACTCGATACCTGAGATGGTATCGTTCTTATGGCTCCAATTTCAAGTAGCGCACAACACTATCGGCAATGATCACCAAGCCAGGTGAGTCGGACGAGTTGTTTGCCGCATAATATATCATTCAAGGCGAACTTAACAAATCACATCTGCCGCCCATCAAAAACTGCCCAGTATCCAATTTCGATAACCGTAACCTTCCCCCTTATGAGTGGTCTTGCCGAATTAAATAAGTCTCCATGCATAACATCAAATAATTTCTACTTCTACTACAACTTCTTCTTTCAGATAATGTATTACGTCCTCGGAGTTGAGAAATGTCATAGTTAAAAACGAAGATTATATCTGCCGTAAAAATTCACGGCAGATAGCGATAATCAACTACTTATTTTCTGTGAATTTTCACGGAAGCATCTTTTCGCTTTTTGGCTATATATCATGAAAATTTATGTATTGAAACATATACATTGAAACTAAGGAAATAAATGATAAAGAACACAATTAATTATTGACGTGTTAAAGCTATGCTGATGCGTCTGTTTGTCTGTCTGTTAGTTAGTTTAAACCACGTGGGAATTTTAATGCTGTTTTGTTGCAAATTGTCTGCCGCGAGCGCAAGTCTGGCAGTGAAAGAATTTTACAAATCGGTCAATGTTAGGCAAAAATATAGACAGACTCACTGCGTACAGTTTATAGGCCTACATTTTAGAAATATAAGATCACGGTCATGCTTTGAGACATTAGCTGAAAACTCATGTCCGCTTACCAGTGATGCGGTCACACGCAGGCCTACACTACAGGCTACAGCAGTTGTTAATTTGCTATTACTGCCTGCATAATCTGATAATACTGAACTAAATAGCAGCAGAGGGTAGAGTGGAGTTTACTGGGCGCCATAGGAATACATTGCGCCTATTGTTTCACACACGTATAACTACCAATAGGGTTAGGATTAGAGTTAGGGTTAGGTGTAGGGTCAGGGTTAGGTGTAGGGTTAGGGTTAGGGTTTAGAGTTACGGTTAGGTGTATTCCTATGGCGCCCAGTAAACTCCACTCGTCCCGCAGCAGATAATATTTATTTTCTGTAAATTTTCACGGCAGATAACACATTGCAGTTAAAAAATCACTTTATTAAAAAAACTGTACGCGCAACAACAATGTGTCAGCTGCGCATCTACCGAAAAAAAACACCAGATCAGCTACATGAGCTGCCAGTTAGGATGACTGATGAATGCCTAACACGAACGCCAGCGCCGTGACAGACGTGGACCGTGGACACTAGACACAGACATCATCAGAGTACATTCATGACATCACAGTAACGATTTATGTCACCCATTAAACGCATTCTTCAATAAGCTTTAAAATTTAAGGCTATACCAGAAATACGAGAGCTCGTTTTAGTACACTTCCAAGCGCAACGTTAAACGTCAACAAACGACAACGCACAACAAAATGGCGTCAACCTAAAAATAAATAAGTAATGTTATACGCATTTTAGAAACATGGTTACTTATATATTTACGAGATTTGGAATGTAAATAAAATAGATTTCTATGTTGCGACTAGTTTTCTTATTTCCGGTATGTATTTTGTCACTTTTGTGTTACATTTTAGGCGGTACGGGGCTGCAGTTGCCGTAGAAAATACTTAAACCATTATTTGATAGTATAAGTGATCGTTCGTTTTTGTGTGGCTTTTGCACAGCTGACATTTTTGACGACTTTGTGATCCGCGCGAACTGTTTACTATGGCAACCGATGTCAACATACCGGTATAATTTTAACGAATACATTTTGCCGTTAGGGAAAAAATCAACACAAGTAGTGCTTGTAGACTTTAAGCGAACTTTCCTATTTGAACCAAGCCTGTAATTTGATTCCTTACCTTTACCATGTCACTAACCTTAATTTACAGAATGTCATAAATGCTGAAGCAAGGCAAAACATAGCCATGGCACACAATGTCGTATTCAGTATCTGTCACAGATCACAGCTAACACCGTAGGCAAGAAAAAACACTATTCAAATATAAAAATGAACTGAATACAACTTTATACAGACTTACATTTGAAGTGGATTTTGAGCAAATTAAAATTGTGCCAGTATTTAAATGGTGTGTGAGTAACTGAGTATCTAGTATGACAGTTATTTGTATTTTTTGCAGGTGACAACTGATCTGCATCTGGTAATGCAAGATCTGGAGCACAGTAGAAGACGAAAGAAGAGATCGGTCTTATCAAAGTTTGCGGCAAGTTCAAAGCAGAATATTTTGAATCGCACAGTGGATAGTCTGGATTCTACTGGCGATGATCAGATTTCTCATAGCGATGACTTCGGTCTTGACGGCTCGCAGCCTCATTCGAATAAACCAAAATATTCTCAGCTAGAATCTGATGACGACGGACTTGATTATTTGAATGATTGTGAGGAGGGGGAAGACACTCAGCCAAATTTGTCTAATTCCAAGAAAACAGGACTTGATGTCC
>Ga0209671_1002586_pt1 | contig 16726 bp, 10 predicted proteins | sample WorMetHERISLAND2_2_FD_187401 | JGI IMG/M metagenome (GOLD analysis project Ga0209671, IMG submission 187401) | Marine gutless worms symbiont microbial communities from Max Planck institute for Marine Microbiology, Germany - Olavius geniculatus... | ecosystem: Host-associated > Annelida >...
TTCACAACACAAGTTTTCTGCCATTACTGATATTTTTGTAGAGCTTTGATCATTTACCAGTATTTTCACTCTTTGCAAATAGTGTGAACAAATACAGTTTATTAGTAGATGGCTTGTAATAAAACGTGTCTGGTAGAGGTCGACCAAATTTTGGTTTCAGCACCAAATCTGACAGTAAAGGCACTTTTGGTCTGGTTTCGGTTTCGGTGGGACACACTGTAATAAGTTTCTGTTTCGGCCGAAACTGTAAGTGGAATCGGCACCAAAACCAAAACTGACTTAATGCTGGCTGCCTTCTTTACTTGTGCCTTTTATCAGTCATCTTGTTCTCAGTCATTAACGCCGGTCCACACTGCCTGCAGCGCAGAGTCTGCGTGCGGCAGTTGTTCAATGCCGACATCTGTTACGGCCCGCAGTATTCATACCGATGGCCGTGCATCTGTGCCTCAGCCTAGTGCAGTGTCATGTAACTCAGTCGGTTGTAGCTGCTGCTGCAGAGGCTGACCTGGAAGGGACAGGCATGGTCAGCGAGCCGAGCTGGCATTCACTTAATGTCAGCTGAGTTTCCAGATGCCATCTATCCAGGCTCTTGGCTCATCTTGAGTCTGGGCTGCTATCATATTACTCTTTTCCCACTGCCACTCACACATACGCGCAGTCACAACTGCTGTAGCCTTGCAAGACTTGCATTAATGTGAAATAGGCATGAATTTGATATATTTGTCAAGACACTTAGGCGTATGAGTATTCACGCGTGAAAGCAGCGCGTCTTAGCCAGCGCAATTCTGTCTGTCTGTCCATCTGTCACATGGATGGATCAGTCAAAAATGGTGCAAGCTACGATCACCAAATCTTCACCGTCGGCTGCGTGGAAGACTTTAGTTTCAGGAACCGTAAAGCTTTTCTGTAAATTGGAAGGGGGTCACCTTGAATGAGGGCACTAAATGAAAGGGGGTGGGCAAAATTAGAGATTTTTGGTGAATAAGTCGCTGTATCTCAGTAACAGTGCGAGATAGGGCCTAGGTTACCATTAATCACTAATAGGAAGTCGTACACTGGCTCTTGATTGGCGCTGAATTCAATGACCTTGAACGCCAAAATAGGGGTTTTATGGATTTTTTTGGCAATTTTGGGCTGCGACGCAAGTTTATATCATTCGCAAGATGGCACTACACTAGTATCGTTATGCGATCCAGATAGAGAATTTGGTATTTGTGTATTAACTTAGTGTGAACACCCCAATTTTCAGCCAAACTACTGTACCGGAACTGCTATAGGCTTTCGTGTGTCTCGTGGACATTAGCTCAAATTTTTTGTTTTATACTGGCATTACAATGTCGACTTACATTTCTGTCTGCATTCATATTAACGCGGTAAATGTCTGAGACAGCTATCTTCAGTTTTGGTTTCGGCCGAATCTGGACGCTCACTTTCGGCTTCGGTTTCGGTGCACGTAAGTGGTCCCAGTTTCGGTTTCGGCCGAAACTGAAAAATCCAGTTTCAGTCGACCTCTAGTGTCTGGTAGATTTTACTTTTACTAGGTGTAGTAATTAACTAACATTTTGCACTGTAGAAAAATTATTTCCACTTTTTGCAGTGCAAGCGGTTCAACCTAGTCATATACTGTACTACATGATTCTCTGTAGTGCTGTCTGTTTGTCTGTCTGTCTCATCTGTCACGTTGGTGCACCTGATTAATAATGCCCACATTTTCTGCGGGCCATGGAATTTTGAGCCGAGGCACGGAATTTGTTCTTTTCCGTGGAATTTTGATATTTCCGCGGAATTTCGCAAACAAAGGTGGAGAAAAACTGGCGATTAGTATGATCTTTGGCTTGATGCCACAATTACATTCACAGAATGTGATGGAAAAATTAAAACTAAACTGCCTAAAACTGTGGGCCATATCTATCGCAACCATAGACGTCATGAATGTCTATGATCGCAGCACAACAAAATCGTATAAAGCAAACGTAACGCAACTTGACAGATTGCACTTTTAGAAAGAAAAAAAGATTGATAGTTATCTTTGTATGTTGCCAGAATAACTGAGCACAATGCCAGCCTTCCAATAATTAAAATTTCTGAACAGGATAGAGCTCAGTTTACTCACAAATGGAAGGCCGCAGAATTTGACAATTCTGCCGTGGTAAGCCACGGAATTTTGCAAACTGGCATGCGGAATTTGGCAAAATTTCCCGCTGAAAACTGTGGGCCCTACTGATTAAACTGTTTGACAGATTCATATGCCATTTGGTAGGTCGGTACATTTGTGGGGTCCAGTGACACAACTATGTTAGATGGGGTCACTGACTTTTAGCGGAAGGAGAAATTTGGGGGATTGAACTTCCAGCCACAACATGCAATTGGAAAATGTAGCCAAACTGCCAGTCTTATACTGCTGTTTGGTGAATACAAATGAGGAGGGATTCCACCTTTCGCCAAATTATTATGGCTTCTTTTTCATTATCGTTGTGTGTGATGAAGGCAAAAGTTGTACATTTAAAATAAATTATTTTAATCTCTTATTTATGTTTTTTAAATATTTTATCATAATGGAGTGTAGAATGCATTTCTACTGATGCTAGCTGTATTGACAAACATGGTTGGTGTGTGCAGAAGCTGATTGCCTATGGGCATCTGTCAGGCAACACTATGGATAGCACGTCACCAGGCAAGAGAATGATTGACCGAGTTGTTGAAGTTATCTGCGGATGCTTCATTGGACCACAGACTGACGATGGTGTTGAGCTGCAGATAATTAAGGTATAAACACCAAAACACATGAATCCGTATGACGTTTGGCATTCCATACATTTCTGCTACTGTAATGTGCTTTGCTTTGCAAATTTGCATATTTGTTTATATTGTGAGATCAGATTGCAGCCGTTTGCTGAATTATCACTGCTAAGTATGCTCTGATCCTGTTGGTTGTTTGTCAAGAATGGCATTTGGCATGTGAAAGTCCTCCAACTTGGAGCAACTCTGAAAACAATAATAAGTTGGATAGATGCGGCCGAAAGTCGTGTTTACAAGATTTTGTTATTTTTGTTATTATTATTCCATTGCATAGAAATTGCTTTGACACCATTGTTTCATTTACGCCAGTAAAAAGTCATGTTTTAACAACTAGTGGGAAACGTACGTCACAAATCTTATTTTATATATCTTGGATTGATTTTGTGGAGTATTTTTTTGCGTATATATATTATAGCTGTTCGCTACAGAGTGCCTACAAACGTTTGTTGCAGGCACTCTTGACGATAGTGACAGCCAGTTCATGTGAGATACACGAGGGCACCGTACTGTTGTCTGTGCGTACTTGTTACAACATCTACCTGGCCAGTAAGAACCTCATCAATCAAACCACTGCCAAGGCAACGTTGACTCAGATGCTCAATGTCATCTTTGCACGCATGGAAAACCAAGCGGTAGGACTACACGTCTGATTGTGGTTTGGTGGGCGAAGGGGGCGGGGTAGGAATTTCTGTTTGAGTAGAAGCTGTGCCGATGACCCCAGTAATGAAGGAAACTTTGCTTGTTAACACTAGTACTTTATGTTGGTTGGATGTGTACTGTCATTTGTAGTTGACAAATGTAGCATTTTTACAACTAGAATAGCTTTGAGCAGTAGTCAAAAGGTGAAGACTTTTGCTGCAGTCTGTGTCAGTAATTTGTGACATATTCAACTGTAGCAGCTTGTTGAATATATTCTGAAAAATAACTCGAATAGTTTGGGGATTGATGTTGCTACATGTTTTGTTGAATTTTAGTGCATTTTAAGCTAATGTATATATCGAGAGGACCTTCAGCAGATGTGGATGTTGACAGCCATTTGGTTTTTCTATTTATTTAGTGTAACAGCCGTTTGTCATTTCTCCATTTAAGCCATGGTTACATCGGGAATAAAAGTTTGTCAGTTGGTATGTTAGCTTGTACGTAACCACAGTTTCTCTTTAAGGTAGTTTTGCAGTTTTGCTGACATTTGTTTGCAAAATTAGTGTAAGATGTAAAGCCGAGCTGCATGGACATGGTGGGTGTAGGTGCAGGAAGACAAGTTGAGAGCGGCTGAGAAGGTTGAGGATGTGGATCGTGTTGAAACACCCGACAGTGGCACTGCACCCGATGCCATCGGCTCGTCACTAGCTGACGATTCTCTCTCGCAGGTTTGAGCGAAATTCTATTGCATCCACAGTTTGTTAATAAATTAGCATATTTGCACATAGAAAAAGTAAAGCGAACCATAGTATCCTGTTTACACGATGAAGCTGGCTTGACGATGTTTGCTTGATCATGTAAACGGGGTATAAACCTCTGCAGTGCTCATCTTCATCAAGCCCATGGGTGGATAGACCACCAAGAACCAGTTTCTGGTTCCTAATTAGTTGGTTGACTTGGCTCATTAATATTCGTGATATCTGTATTTGCGCTGAATGACTCATGTGTTTACATAATTACCAGTATGTGCTCAGCGTTGTCCAATAATGACTGTCGTTAGTATTCAGTATGTAACAATTGAATGTAAACTGGTGGTTAGTTAACACATTAGCTAACTGAATGAACTTGGAACCAGCCCCAAGTCTGTGACTTATAGGTGGCGTGGCATGGTCTAGCTTACCTTCACAGCTGCAGAATGTCACTCTCCCCTACTCGGACCAGTACTGCATCATACTGCTTGCTGACAGGAGCACGTTGATCTGAACAACTTGCCCCCGGGTTGTTAGTTGATAGCCAACCAGCTTCAAGTTGAACCAGCAATCTTCCAATCACAAGTCTGATGCCCCAACCATTCAGCCACCAGTTTGCACATGGAAGTCGGTAAGACATACAGTAGAACATTTGAGGTCCGATAGCGTGGAACATTTCAGTGTATATGTGATACAGGAGACTGAAGTGACAGCTGATATGGACGGAGAATTGGCTTCAGACTTGCATCACGATGGTCATCTTGAGTCCAGTATGCTTACATTGCTGTGTTGTTTTTGCTAGGAATTTGAATTATATTTAAGTAAAATCATTATTTTACTGTGTATGTTAGCATTTTATATGCAGAAGGAAAGAGTAGTGATTAGCAAATATTACGTTTCTTATCTGCATACTCGGTCAGTTGTACCGTTTTCTCACATGTAAGAAATAATTTGATTTCGATGGTGATCTGGATTATGATGAGGGTCAAAGGCACTGTTTAAGGATTTTTTTACTGCTGTTATGATTCTATGGGTAGCTGATAATAAAAAGACAGTCTATACTTCTCAGTAGATGTCTGATCTCTCTGTGGGTTTCTGTCAGTTATGTATGGTTATTATTGTAGGTGTAAGCAATGTTGGAGAAGACAGTTTCATCGATGATACAGCTGAGAGTGTGGCTCGGTACATCATCGATCAGCTTGTTACATCCGTAACTGCACCTGCTGGTATGTGCCGTTGTGTTCAGTTGTTTAGTCTGTATATGTGTAGATGCTTAATGTGCAGAATTAACCCATTTCACTGTATTATTGGTTACTTACTGTTAGTTATGTTACTAACCAGCCTTAAATAATTAGCTACTGGGTACAATATTATTTGTGTACACCATGTCCAGAAAAAAACATCCTGGACATTTTCAACTGTAACTTGAAGAAGGATTGTCAGATTTTAATAATTTTTGACACCAATATTTTTGACAGAACTGGAGATCAAATGACTCTCCAATTTTCCATTGCACCCATTGTTTGTTTCTGCACTACCTGGGGAAACAAAACCAACTAAATATTGCATTATGTCCTATTTCACCTGTTAGGGTTTTCCCAGGTAGTGCAGAAGCACACATTTGGTGAGGTGGGAACTAGAATGGTCATTTGATGGCGGGTAGTGTCAAAAATGTTTGCACCAAAAATTATTAAAATCTCTCAATCTTTCTTCAAGTCACAATTGATAATGTTGGGAATGCTTTTTGACACATTTCTGTTCATTTCAACTCATATTTCATTGGTTTTGTTCTCCCTGTGTTGTGCAGAAGTAGACACTGGGTGAGTGTTCCATAATGTTAATGTCAATTCTTCCACATGTTAACGTGTTTCAGTAAGAAAAAATAGACAGTGATGATGCGTATGCCGCTTTTGTTTGGATGTGCTTGAATTACTTGTGAGTTCATATGCATAAATCATTGAGAATTCCGTCCGAGAAATATGTATTTTGCTTAATCGCTTTTATACTTAATCAATTTTGCATCAAAAAATACCTCGAAGCATCAAAACTAGAACATTGCAGTGCTACATGTGGATGCACTGTGTGTGGATGTGGCACTTTATTTTGGTGATATACAATAATCACATTATTGCAAATTGTCCACAGAGTGTGCCAGTGAAAGATTGTGAAAATGGTCAATAATTGGCGAAAATATGAACAGAAGTAAAGTGCCACTTTTTTATTGGCCCACCCTGTTGATTTTTAGAGTATTCTGTTTTTGTGTTGACTCTGTGGCTGATGTTGCTGTAGATTCAAATCATGTCAATGTTGCTGATGTACATGCATATGTCGACAGCAGCGACTTAGCGAGTCCTGATAGCGACCGGCTGCACTTGCCAGTAGTTGCTGATGCTTCCCGAACTGCTGGTTCGTACATACGTGATGTCAAACAGTTTTTGTCAGATTAAAAACCACTTTTGAATATTATTATGGCTCACTGTTCAGTATACAACTGTGCGCACACGCACGTTTACTAATATCCGTGTTAGTTTCTGTTTAGCCTGCATTCTTTGACCAAATTCTTCCTGTTAGGTTTGCTGCCAATTTGAAAAACCTGTGGGATTGAATTTTTACAGACCAAATGCCATTCAAACAGCATTGGAGGCTGTTTAGAAATGAAACTGTTTATTTATAATGATATTAACTTATGCTAATGGTATGGAATTTAGTGGAACTGAACTATTTCATGTCGTAGTTCATGCCAACAATGCCCAGTGTTGCGAGCATCTGTTCGTTGGTTTGTGTTTTTAGGTACACCTCATGGTGCATCTGAGGAAGAAGGCACCGATACACATGAGACTGTTGGCGCATTTGCTCATATCTTGCAGAAAGATGCATTCCTTGTTTTTCGCAGTTTATGCAAATTGTCAATGAAGCCGCTGTCTGAAGGTCCCCCAGAGCCAAAGTAAGTGAAACTCTTGTTTCCGTGCACTTTTAAAGGTCACAAATTATTAAAGAGTGTTTATTTTTTTCATAGGAAAAATGAAAGCCATTTACCGGTGGATGATTTGGACTCATTCGTGAAACCCGGATCATTTTCCAAAATTTGTGCCATTAGAAAATATGGTATCAGCTGTCATTTTTCAGTATCACAGCAAGTTAAAAATAGAACTTCAACTTATTTAAACTCAACAGAAAATATTGAATAATTGTTGTAATGTTTGAAAAGGTCATGATTCCTATGGATCTGGGTTTATTTTCTACTATACACTGTGTATCAAAAAAATATCTCCGACATTTTCGACTGTAACTTGAAAACGAATGATCAGATTTTTATAATTTTTGGTACAAATATTCCTGACACAACTTGCCATCAAATAACCATTCAGTTTCCCAGCTCACCCAACATTTGTTTCTGCACTACCTGGGGAGTGCACAACCAGCAGAATGTCACTTTATTCAATGCGATGTGATTGCTTAATTAACGTAAAGCGTCAAAACAAATTTTGTTCACATTTCTGAGCCTGTAGCTGACATTTCATTCGGTTGTCCATTTTTCAACTGCCTGCACTAAAGTTGCTTGAAGTGTTGGCCCACTACGCAAACAAAGGCAAGGAGACGCTTGCTCCATTCATTGACAACAGCATCGATAATGTTCTGCTCCAGATCAATCCAGCTCTAGCAGTCGCTTCTTGACTTCACAAACATTTTTAAACTTCATCTGGTAGACACACTGCTGCAAGACCTGCTGTTTGGGCCAACAAATTAGGATAGATGGAATTTATTGATGTCTTTTTATTTATTTTAACACTTATTATGCTTGGTCTGTTTTCCCCAGGTAGTGCAAAAGCAGACATTGGTGAGGTGGAAACTAAAACATTTATTTAATAGACAGTTGTGTTGGAAATATTTCTGTGAAATATTATTAAAATCTGCTAATCTTTATTCAAGGCATGATCGATAATGTTGGGTATGTTTTTTCAGGTTTTCTTTTATTTTAACATATATTTCGCTTGACCTGCTTTCCCTAGGTAGTGCAGAAGCATACATTGGGTGAGGTGGGAAACTGAATGGTTGTTTGATGGTAAGTTGTGTCAGGAATATTTGTACCAGAAATTATCAAAATCTGATAATTGGTTTTCAACTTACAGTCGAAAATGTTGGGGATACGTTTTTTGAGGCACAGTGTATTAGTATTTAGCATGACGTTGAATGTACTCCAGTACTCATAAAGTAGACTGCTGAGTTTTTGTCAAAACTTTGCTAGAGATAACCACTGTTAATACATGCACTTTCCAGAAAATTAGGAATAATTACTAAAAATTCCATACATTCAAATGCATGCTCTGTTGTTGGTAATATGTTTGTTTTGAAGTTATGACAAAAGTGTTACCCGGTGGTCTGCTTTAGCATTTCTTAACTCGGGTGTACATAATGCAGTGTTAGCTTCAAGTACTCTTTAGATTAGTTTTCACTAGTTGATGCCAAGTTACATGCTGCTAGTGTAAACACTGGACACTGTGTTTTGCTGATGGTTTAGGTCACATGAACTACGATCGAAGGTGCTATCTCTGCAGCTACTGCTGTCCATTCTGCAAAATGCTGGTCCTGTGTTCCAGACCAACGAGATGTTTATCAATGCCATCAAACAGTATCTGTGCGTGGCACTGTCCAAGAATGGCGTGTCTTCGGTACCAAACGTGTTCGAGTTATCGTTAGCAATCTTTGTTACGCTGCTGTCCAATTTCAAGCAGCACCTCAAAATGCAGATTGAGGTTATTACTTCAGTTTTGTTTTTATTTATTAACTAATGGTGTTTTTTTGTTTTTTGTTATCAACAGTTTCCTTTATGGCAAGAGTTTGCATGACTGATATCATGCCATTTGTTTATTCGGTTGTTGATGTCATTTTTGTTATATTGTAGCATATGTTTGCACAATTGGTATTGTGTCATAATCTACAGTGTGGGCCATATAAAACCGTTTCCTATATTATTCTGCTTGAAATGCTACTGCATTTGTTTATATGGACAAAATGACACATCACATAAATTGCTAGTTTGTTCTGCACATATAGATATCAAAAGCTAATGAGTATGTCAAAACGTTATTTAAAAAATAAGATAGAATGAAAGCACCCCAACTGTATTATATCACAATGGTGAAACATTAATGGAAATACGTGCTTGCGTATATGTCTAAGTAAAACAGCGAAAACTTCATACAACAACAAGACAGTCAAGTAAACAACTGTTCAATGTGCCATTCCGAATCTCTCTCTGAATTTTGCTAGACTCAGGGTTGCTTTCCTGGTTACACATCAGCTCAGCTACACACTCGATATTCTGTGTTGTTCAGACAGTCCGCTTCTGTCCACTGCCGACCTTTCGAGAAATCGAGTTCGTCTTGTCAATTTTGTGCAGAAGACCTTTAACAGAACTGACCGCCCAATTCTTGTTAGTAAACTCTTTACAAATGCATTTACACCCCATCCTTTTGTTGTCGAACAAGTTTGATCGAGACTTTATCCTCGTAGGTTAAATGACGTTACACTGTTTTCCCCATTGTGTTTCCTGTAGAGTTGGGTTGCTTTCATTTATTTTATTCCATTACAAAATTATTGAAAATATATGTACAAAATTTGCATGTTACTCAGAATTGATTATATTTTAATGTGCGTTATTCACTTTAAATGTACATTATTATTCTTGGAAGACATAATTAGCTGACATGTAAGGGGATGGTTTTTTATGGCCCACTCTGTATTTTGCAATATTGCTTGTTGCACTAAAGTTATATACACTGTGGGCCATAAAAAACGTGGCACTTTACTTTTGTTTACATCTTTGCCAGTTGTCCGATTTTCAAAATTCTTTCACTGGCACACTCTGCAGACAATTTGCAATAATTTGATTATTATATTTCCCACCACATGGTTAATGCGTTCTTACACTACCTTGTTAAAAATAAATGTATGCAAAAACTAACGATAATAACAAAAATTTATGTAAATGAAAAAACACTTTAGACAGTGAATAATCCGTATCATCAATAATTGGCGAAGATATGGATAAAAGTAAAGTGCCACATTTTTTGGCCCACCCTGTAGTACGTACTTATGACTTTCTTGTAGTTTTATTTACTGCACTGTTCATAAAATGAAGTTGTTGAATTAAGTTCAGAAACGTGTGAGGTCTACATATTTATTGTTATCGTAAACATTGTTAAATTTGTTCAGCGTAGAATTTTGTAGCACATATGGAATGCAATATACTGTGTGTGTATAGGTATTTTTCAAAGAAATTTTTCTGTACATCTTGGAGTCACCTACGAGTAGTTTTGAGCACAAATGGATGGTCATCCAAGCTTTAACCAGAATATGTGCAGGTAGTTTTCAGTGTTCTATCACTCACTATTGTCTGATAATGGTTTTAGTTATATTTATACAGAGCAATTTTTTACTATTGAATGTATACTTCGTTTAGTTCCGACCTTGATGCATCTATTAGCTTGTATTGTTCTGAATGTATTGAGTCCGCTGCAGGTGTGTTTTTGCAATGATGTTTAATTTTTGCTGACTGGTCACTTTTTGTGGTGCTCCCTCACTAAGCTAGTGTAACCAGAAGTAAGATGTTGGGATTTTTTGAGGTAATGTGTAAGAATAATAAAAGAATAATTTTTACTCTCTGTCTTATATCAGTGGTAAGTTGTTTGTTTCATATTCACAACTATTTTTGGACTGGTCTGTTGTGTTCTCATTTGTTGCCTAATACCCCGTTTACATGAGGAGGCATACATGAAGGACACATGAAGCAAACTTAGAGCACACATCGTGCACATGTATATTGAATACATTTGCTTCATGTTTGCTTCATGTATGCTTCCTCGTGTAAACGGGGTATTGGTAATATTGTCACATGTAATTCATAAAGCCATAATTTGAGAAAGACCTGTGTTTTTTGTGTTTAGTCAATTAAACACAATATTATTTCAAATAATGTGTGAATTTGTGCAGATGCACAGTGTATTGTCGACATCTATGTAAACTACGACTGCGACTTGTCATCAGCGAATATTTTTGAACGACTGATAAACGATCTGTCAAAGATTGCACAGGGTCGGCAGGCGATCGAATTAGGTTTGTCATGCTTTTAATTTAGTTCTTTTTACTGGTGAGCAGGAGTTTTAAATTACTCCATTAATTAAGAAAACTCCGCATAACTAGCTTTGAACTATTTTTGTATGGTTAGTAAATAGAAATGAAACATTCTTGATATTTTGTTTTATTGTCGTTTAGGCTATTCTATAGATGTTGTAGGGATACTTTGTTTATAAGTCTGTGTTATTAAGTAGTCTTGTAAGTCTAGCACACTGAATGTGGTATATACGAGGGTCATCCCAAAAGTTTTCGGCCTTGACATATTAGACAACAATATTTTCCACAATCTGTACATCAGTGAAACGTACATCCTTTATGAACTTTAATGAGTCGGTTGCGGATGTGACGTCATTGTAATTTATGACGTCACAGAGCATAAATACAACCGATTTCCAGTGTCAATGAAAGAGGCTTGAGTCATTCATCATCGTGGATAGCAGACACAGTCATTTTCAGATTTCAAAACAGATGATAGTCACTGGGGGTAAGGTCGTTGCTGTATGCAGAGTGGTCTTGGTGTAGAAAGTCATATTCATGAACAGCCAGCTAGGTAACTGTAGACTTTGGACTGGACTGCACTGCTGAAATTTGTGGAAATTGTGCAGGGCTTGCTCCCGGGCCCTTCCCAGCTCCCTGCCCATCAGGGGCCCATGTAACTAGTCACAAATTCTGATTGGCATTTCATTAACACAAGTGAAATAATTAACAGTTGAATTTTTAATAAAATTTTTCTGATCGAATCAGATATTGGCATTGCGTCATATTTTGGCTAAAGTGCTTTGATTTGCAGCTACCACAGATTAGGCTATAGTATATTCACAGACCCAAATGAGAAATTCATAAACGTAGATGTCAGGGCTTTTGTAAAATCAGATGCCAAGGAGCCTCACTTTGGTAAATCCAGCTACAGACTGAAAAAGTTTCATGCAGCAATCAGCCTGATTCAAATGCTGCTTGTGTTAGCGCACGAAATCGTTTCAGCTTAATGCTCTATGACATCATAAATTACGATGACGTCACTTTCACAATCTGCTCACACGAATACGCAAGATAGATATCTTTTACTACTATATAAACAATAAAAAAATTTGTTTAATATATTGAGGCTCAAAAATTTTTGAATGCCCCTCATATTTGCATGAAGTCGTAATTGACTCAAATGCTCTTATTTTGCGGCTAGCACAAATGTGGGCTATTGTATATTCACATATGCAAATGAGAAATTCACAAACGTATTTGTTAGGGATTTCACAAAATCAGATGCCACGGGGCTCCACTTTGGTAAACCTAGCTACAGACTGTAAAATTGTCATGCAACAGTGAGCCTGATTCTATGCTGTTTGCTTTAGCGCTCCAAATCGTTTTGGTTTAGAGCTATATGACATCATAAATTACAATGACGTCTTATCCGCAACCGACTCATTAGAGCTTGTAAAGGATGTACGTTTCACTGATGTATAGATTGTAGAAAATATTATTGTCTAATATATCGAAGCCGGAAACTTTTGGGATGATCCTTGTATTGCAGATCCCACACAATGTTTAGATCTCCTGTAGTTTTTAACTTTGTTTATTTTAATTTTTTTTAGTTCAGTTTCGTTATTGTTTGAACTTTTCAATTTGCCATACATGTGCCATTTGCCTTATTTTAAAGGTGCAACACAGAATCAGGAGAAAAGCATGCGTTTGAAAGGTCTCGAGTGCCTTGTGTCAGTTCTCAAGTGTATGGTTGAATGGAGCAAAGATCTCTACATTAATCCACATTCCCAATCTAATCTCGGTTAGCTTATATCATGCATGTCGTTGTATAACTTCTGGTAAGTTATTTTTTATCATTTATGGCTTGTAATATTGTTTGATTTACCATAGGTAACTCAAAAGTCATTTAGCAGATTTGCAAGTGCAAATACTTCTCATAGATCAAGCGATTAGACTTGGAAACAATTAGCCTTTATCATTGCAGTGAATTGCTGTTGAACATCGTGCACTGCAGTGATGTAGGCTAATCATTTCCAAAACTATATGCTCAATCTGCATAAAGTGTAAAGCATGTTTGTTTCACTTTTTATGTTCCACCCTGTATTTTGTCTTGAACTTGGTAATGCATAGTATGTCATGAGTAAGCAGTAATAAGACTTTGTACGTTCGATGTTTTCTGCTTTGCAGCAAGCGTTGAAAACTTTTGCAGCACATGCTGCAGTTGTTATGGCTGCCGATTGTTTTTCGTTTTTCATTTTTTTCTCTGTTGTCTGTTTGTTTTCGGAGATCTCCACCATTAGCATAATTCGTGTTCTGTCTTTCTAAGCAGTCTCTAATCACTGTGAGGGTACATTTCGATGACTGGAGACTGATCGTAATCTGCCCTGGTCTACCCAGTCTCCCTCTTTCTCCTAGTGTTGAAAGATTGTTTTTAGGTCAGCTGATTTGCTTGCATACACAGGTGGAGAGGCAGTGCCATCAGAGACTGATTCTGACTCGGGTAAAGGTATGATGACGAGCTATGATAGCATCAGTTCTCTCAACTCAACCGGCACTAACATGAGTAGCACAGGACCCGGTCCAGGCCAGCCTCCAATGCTCGAGAACTTGGAGCAGTTTGAAGTACGCAAGCAGCAGAAAGACATCTGGGAGAATGGGATTGAAATGTACGTTTTATGCAATGTTATATGGATTGATTTAATTGCGTGTTATTTTTTTTCATGTGGGCAGTACATTTTGTTGGAGCCTTCAGTGATTTGATGCTGTTCGGGCATCGGAAACAGCATCGTAAAAGACAGAATCTCAGTCCTCAGACCCCGATACACCATTAAGGCCCAGTTACTGGTTCTTAGCTGGTCAGTCAGCCTAGCTTATTTATATTAATGATGTCCATGCCTACACTGAGTGATTTGTCTACTCGCATAAGTGTGTGATCAGCATTGTTTCATAACAGCTGTCATTACTAAACAGTGAACGAATATAAACTGGTGGTTGCACTTAAGTACAAGAATGAGAAACCGACCTACAACGTTTACGTGGTTTTTTGAAATCCAAGACTTTTCGGTAGTTAAGGTTGCAAGTAAGCTGGATAAATGCAATGTACGTAGGCTATTCTTCGTCCTGTTTCACCCAAAATGGTTCAGCACTGCACCGTTCAAGTACTTCTCATTAACACACTGTGACAATGGTGCTATATCAGATATTTTTTAAATTTAGAATAAAATGTATGTACTCATGCTGCAGTGTTCTGTGTATATCTCACGTTGCAGGTTTAATAAGAAACCCAAAAGGGCAATTCAGTATCTGCAGGAACAGGGACTTCTCGGCAATCGGATTGACGACATTGCTGAATTTTTTCACCACGACGATCGTCTTGATAAGGTCTTCAGTTGTTATATCTTACTCCAGTTGCTTGATTAACTTGCTTTAGGGAGCATGTCAGTGAAAGGTGTGCTAAACCAGCCATCATTGTTCTTAATCTAGTTATAAATGGCATACTCATTTTCCTTTCGTGGGAGGTATTTGTGAATTATTAAAACATTCTGCTAGGTAACATTGTTCTGTGAAAATTTGCTGCATTTTATTCTGTGTTGTTATATCCATGTTTTATTGGTTAAAGATGACATGTATTGCATTTTAATTCTTCTGCATTTTGTACGGGGTCTGCCAAAAAAACCGGACCTGTTTGAGCGTTGATAATTCAGCGATGGTTAGTGGTAGAAAGTCGTGTGATACATCAAAAGTTTCAGAATGCTGTAAAGAATTAACGACAAATTTGCATAGTGAAGCATTTAAATATTTTTGCCTAATTTGCATAAATATTCATCACCGTGATATTCTGCCAAATTTGACTGTAACACATGGATTTAACATGGATATTGAGCATTTATAACTTAGCGATATTTATTGCTAGAAAAGCGTGTAATATGCCAAAAGTTTTGAAATTGTATGTGGAAGAAGTGTACGACTTGCAAGTCTCAGCTTTTACATATTCTTTGCCTGATTTACACAAATCTGCCCCATCCCTAAATTGGCAGCAACACATGAATTTAACTTGATTTTCATTCAGCATACAGTGAAATATCAACAATCATTAACACATACATTGAGTTTGGATGAAATTCGACATAGGCAGTTGCCCAGCTTTTGCATTCATAACCGTCATCAGTCCTTTTAGGCAGCTGATCGATCGCTGGAGTCAATGTGTTCAGGATTAGCTGAGCCCAGCATTCGATTAGCACACGTTTTAGCTGGTCAGTTACTGAAATTTTGTGACCATGCTATCTGTTGCAATGCCTCCACACTGAATAACTCAAACAGAATTTTAATCTGGACTTTTTGGCAGTAAGTTTTTAAATTCAATGAACTCTGGCACATGGGAGTGCATGCAAATAATTAATTTTAGGGGTAATGAAGATTTATGCAAATTAGGCAAAGAATATTTAAATGATTTGCTATTCAAGTTCGGCCCTCTTTGTCTACAACATTCTAAAACTTTTGACATATAGCTCGCTTTTCTACGGGTAACCATCGCTGAGTTATCAATGCTCAGACAGGTCCGGTTTTTTATGGCTCACCCTGTACTTGTGCGGTAATGTTATTGATATTATTCTTTACCAGATTTGTTATATATTTTTTGCTGTTTGTTATTTGCAGCATGCAATTGGAGATTTCCTTGGTGAAAACGAAAAGTATGTTTTTTGCACTGATTTTTCGCCAGTGATTGCCAATTATCTGGCTGTTATTCTGCCTCAGTTCGTTGCTGTTGCAGTGGCTTTGTTTGACATTTTTGATGACTATGTGTTATATACAACTAAACAGTGAAGAGCTTTCATACGTTTTTGTTGGAAGCTGGCATAAATTTCTGGTTTGTCTGCCAATTTGCTACCAAAATTTATCATTGTGCTCTTAGTAAAATAGAACTAAGTTAAAAAGCTGTGATTTTGCACAGGACCTAAAAACAGCAGTGCATTATGATTCTTTAACTTGTAGACAGTGAGTACTGAGTAACCTAGCAATTTAGCAGCTTATTGGATTGCATAGTTTTTACGCGCGAAAGCAGCTATGCTTTCAGCGCGTCTTAGCCATCGCAATTCTGTCTGTCCGTCCGTCTGTCTGTCACACGGGTGGATCAGGCAAAAACGGTCCAAGCTAGGATCTCCAAATCTTCACCATCGGCTGCCTGGAAGACTCTAGTTTCAGGAACCGTAAAGCTTTTTCATAAATTTGAAGGGGGTCACCCCGAACGAGGTCGCTAAATGAGAGGGGGGTGGTCAAAATTTGCGATTTTTGGCCAATAACTCGCTGTATCTCATTAGCGGTGTGAGATAAGGCCTAGGTTACTATTAATCACCAATAGGAAATCGTATACTGGCTTTCGTTTGGCGCCAAATTCAATGACCTTGGATGACCTTGAACGCAAA
>Ga0209671_1002587_pt1 | contig 16724 bp, 10 predicted proteins | sample WorMetHERISLAND2_2_FD_187401 | JGI IMG/M metagenome (GOLD analysis project Ga0209671, IMG submission 187401) | Marine gutless worms symbiont microbial communities from Max Planck institute for Marine Microbiology, Germany - Olavius geniculatus... | ecosystem: Host-associated > Annelida >...
GTAGCAACCTCTAAATATTAACCAATTTCCATGAAATTTTTTACAGAATTTTTTTTCATAAGATGCAACAAAATGAGAGGGTGCCCCGTGAAAAAATCCAAACTTCGTATTTTCTGAATCACCCTAATTGTCGTAATTGTAAATGTTGCAGCATATCGGTGCTCGACTGGTCCCAGTTTGCGTCATCTGCGAGCCCAGGATGACATCGTCGATGGTGATGGGAAAGAGGACAGTAATTGCTGCAGTATGATGGAGATGTCAACAGCCGCCTCGTCATCTGTTTCACTGCAACACTGCGTCACAGTGGCGGTGTTGCAGACCGACACTGGCTACCAGTCTAACATCATGCAAACTACCGTTGGACAGGACATGCCTTTGTCGACGACGACCACTGCTGTTGGTATTCAGTAGCTTCCTGAGCGACTGAACTTGATGATGTGGATATCTGTGACGGAAGTTTCACGGAACTAGTAATTTGTGATGATGCCGTATACTGCCTGTGATACTAGGATATCTACTGCTAAATTGCCAGGCCCATTATTAGCCACAGTGGAGCGATGGAAAGAATTTGTAGTCCTCTTAAGTGTTTGCTCACTGTTAGGTCAAACAAGCAAAATGCTGCTCATAATAGCTACATGTACAGTGGTCTGTAAGTGGTATGTGCTCCCTGTCCAGAATTTCTTTTTTAATTCTGCTTTCGAGAATGGAACATTTCTGGTGTGTTTTTTATACCATTCCTGTTGTAGAAATAACATTATTTTACTACCCACATTTAGACCCTCAGTGCAATTCAGGTGATCAGTTTTGCTCTCCAACATACATGTACAGCAAAAAAAAATATTTTTGACCGATGTCGTGGTTACTCAAGCATATAGTGGGACTGGGGTTCTGGAAAACTTTTCTCCCTTCCCACCTGTTGGTGGGCCTGGCCATTGTCTCATTGCCTCTGTGGCTCAGTGGTTAGGGCGTTGGATACGAGACCGAAATGTCCATGGTTCATTGCCCAGCTGATGCGCTACCAAGTAACAACTGTGGGCAAATTGTTCACACCTACCTGCCTGTGTAGGTGCCAGTGTCTAGTGGTAAGTGTTGACTTGTAACTTTCAGGTTGCAGTTCGATTCTCACTGTCGTCATTTGCAAGCAACCTTGAGCAAGTTGCTAATTAACCTACTATGTGCTCAGGCCAACTCAGCCTTCTGCCCTTCGTGGGATGGGAAATGAGCAGTAGCTTACGAACTATGGGGTGAAGGCCTGGTGTGGCTGATTGGGGCAATGGTATGTCTGCTAGCTGCAAACCGTGGGTCCAGTTGTTCGTTCAATGGATGGCCACATAGTGCGCTGTGGCATCATTAGCTCATGCCAGTCGGCTGCCACTTTTAAGATTGTAAAGCACTTCTGGTCATGTAAGAAGCGCTATAGCAAGTACTGTACTTTACCTTTACTTTTACCTTACAACTACTACTGCCAGCATGATAATACATCTCAGTGACAGCTTTTGCTGTTGATAATGCTGTTACTAGCTCTGATGGAACTGGTGACTTATGGTAGTGTTATGTAATGCCTGTGATACAATCTGACAGTTATGTCCACTGTTTCTTGGTTGGTGGCTTGGCACAGAGGTAATGCGTTTTATTTGATCAATGAAGTTACTCTATGCCGGGCCGGGTTAGTACTTGGATGGGTACAAAGGTACGAAGCCAAGCCAACTAGGTCGACTCAAATTTCTACCCTCCGTGGAATGGTAAAATGAGTACTGGTGATGGTTACGGCCATAGCTAGGGAAGAAACGGTGAGTCCTGCATAACAGTAGGCCCTGTGGCCAGGACTGATGGTATACTGGCCCAGTTGGTTAAAGGCGCTGGCTGTTAATTAGAGCCGGCCATCCAGCTGACCTGGGATGTACGCTAGCTTAATTGGGTATAACCCTCGCCGGCTCAAAGCGCCCCCTCCACTTTTGGGTCAAGCCCCCCTTGGTCTTCTTGTTAAAGGTGTAGATTGCCCAGTGAAAAATATGGGGAGGTTTTGATCTACACCTTTAACAACTTCCTCTCCTCCTATTTTTCACTGGGTGCATGCTGTGCAAGCTGTGGCCACCAGATATAGGGATATATAAGCCACTGGATATGTGCATGTTTTGTTGTCAAGAAAGATCTCACAAGTGTACTCACCTGATACTAACTTGAAGCTTTCAGTTACATGTTCTCATTTTCAAACATCTGTGTGTCACTTGCTAACTGAGAACTTCAGCACCTTATAAATGCATCAATGTCGTCATATCTGTCTTGTCATACCTGTGTTTGAATGATCTGTGTGTTGTCTTATTTGTTTCATGTCTTGTCTTTTTGACTGGACAGAAGTGATTATAGTAGTTTAAATGAAACTTAATTTTTACTGTTGAATTGGCCTGAGTATGTGATCTGATGATCAAAGTGTTAATTTGCTACTGTGAATTATGTGCTTATTTTGTGAGGAAGAGAGCTTTAATTCTGTTGTTTGACTATGCCTTTAAACTTGAAACTGCATGAAATTTTCAGTAGTATGCTCATAAGTGATTAACGTAATTGTTAAAAAGTGCTAATCGACATCCCTGCTTCTTTTTCGTTATTTTTCATACTGGTCTGTGGACTTAGGTCATATACTAGCATTTTTCAAAGACATGGAGCAGCTAATTCCTGTTGCAGTACTAACCTTCAAGGTTGTCCAATGTTGATGATTTTCATCTCATCTGAAAGACCATATGCCACTTTGTGTTAGCGATTAATAGTAAGTAACCTTGGGCCTATCTCTCACCTTTCCAAGATATGGCACGTTTTCTACAGAAAATGCACATTTTTCCTACTCTCCAACCCCAAATTTAAAGATGCTCCTCTTAATCACGCTATACAGCATAGCTGTAGGGCGTCAATTTAGAATGGATTGTTTGAACAATAGAGAATATTGCTTAGTCTAAAATTTTTTAGTACTTGAAGTTGAGGTCAAAGTGAGTTGATCTTCGAGTGGTTGATTCCAGTTGATTCGTATAGTACCGGTAAATAGGCTTGCTTACTTACTTATTATTTCGACCCTATGGTTGCAACCTTTGTAAAATTGTAATTTCTACGTTTGCTGCGTGTATTTCGCCATTTTGTTCTTTGTAAAAGTACAGGGAAGAAGTAGTAATTCAATTAGTCGTTGACTAACATGTCTCGTTATCGAGATGAAAACACAGAGAGTAAAGTATATGTTGGTGATCTGCCGCGTGATGCTGAAGAAAGAGAGTTGGAGCGCGCTTTCGGGCATTACGGCCCACTGAAGAGCGTGTGGGTTGCGCGCAATCCTCCAGGATTTGCGTTCCTCGAGTTTGAAGATCCTAGAGATGCTGAAGACGCTGTTAGAGCATTGGACGGAACGTCAGTATAAGCGGTTATTGCTTGGATTTGGTACAGTTTGCGGGGCTACTGGTAAAAAGTGGATTGCGGATAGGGAATGCAAACCCTGGAGTCTTCAATAAGTTGAAGTTTGACCATCTACTGAAGAAGAAGAAGAACCCTGGGTGAATTTTTCATTTTCAAACCCGAGTTTACGGGTTTGACGGCCTACAAACCCGGTTAGTACTGCGATGGGTGACTGCTTGTGGGCAGGTAAACCATCTCAGTGCCAAGCCTGCCAGCTAGGTCGACTCAGCCTTCTGCCCTCCGTGGGATGATAAAGTGAGTAGTAACTCATTTACATGAGTTACGGAAGGTGGGGACCTTGGTACAGCTGACTAGGGTTGCCTAGCTGGCCGCTGTGCCAGCCTGTGTCTGCAGGCTGCACACGGTGGCCATGCGGCAGGCAACTCTGGTTAGTGACGAAAGCGCATTAGAGGCATGTGCATACTCGCAACGATGCACTATACAAATTGACGACCTTTACTCTGTGGGTGGCTGATAATTACTGTAATGTAGAGTAGGCTGGGTATCCGTGTAGGCTTACAGTTAGGCTTAGTGGTCAAAGGCTATGGGTAATAAGTGGATGTGCGGGTATGGCAACAGTGTTGTCGGCCAGCTAAAAAAATTGATTAGCAGTTTTGCGTGGTCACTGCTACACAATTTTGAAATTGATTAGCAATGTCTCATAATTGATTAGCAGTTTGGTATCGGCAACATCTTTAAAATTTTAGATGAATTGCCAGTCAATTTAACGTATTGTGTAACAAAAATGTGATTAATGTGTGTTATTGTTAAAAAGAAATAAATCAACATCAAATGACAAGTATTTGTTGTGCATCATACACCAACACCAAGTACACAGTGATGACATTATAGCGTATACAGTTTAGAGGATGAGTTGTGGCATATGATAAATGAAATGGAACTGTTGAACACAATCTAAAATAACACCAAAATACCGAAATTAAAAATTAAAACCGTAAAATGAAAACATGGACTTAGTCAACTAGCACTTAAAAATATGAAACAGTCCAGAATTTCGAACATCATAGAAAGTGTGCAGTGTGCACTGCAGTAATACAGCAACAGAAGTTGACAAGTAATTTGAGCAAAGCTCATGAGACACGCGAAAGCCTATAGCAGTTCCTGTTTGCAGGTAATTGTAGTCTATCTTTATCCATTTCGTCGCAATTCACTCTTGCAGCCAAAAATCGCCAAAAAATCGCTTAAAATCAATATTTTTAGGGTTCAAGGTCGTTCAAGGTCATCGATGTTGATAAATCCAAAAAGTCTGTCACCAGTGCTTGTTATGATAAGCAGCATGTATGTACCTATCTGCCACCATTTTTACGCTACGCGAGAAAATTGCGGTAAAATAACCACTTTTTAGAATTGTAGCTGTCTTTGACGCCCGACTGCGCCGGCCTCCTTGAACGTAGGGGGTCGGGACTTGGACAACTAAAATCCACGTTGAATGCTGAAAATTTCATATGCTGGTTGTCCTGGTCTATCTCCAGCCATTTCGTCGCAATTCAGTGTTGAAATGTGTGCTGCATCCAAAGTTGCGAAAAATTCACTAAAAACCCCTTTTTGAGGGCTTCAGGGTCGTTCAAGGTCATCGATGTTGATAAATCGCAAATGCCTGTCACCAGTGCTTGTTATGATAAGCAGCATGTATGTACCTATCTGCAACCGTTTTCACATTATTCGAGCCAATAATGGCAAAATGACGTCTTTTAAGGGGGGTACCCCTCTTTGACGCCCTCGTTCGAGGGGAACCCTTGCACCCAGTGGCACGAAATTTTGTCACGATAAACTAGAGATTTTGGGGTAGTCCACTGTGAAGATTTCGTGATCCTAGCTTGCACCGTTTTGATACAGCTCACGAGTGTGACGGACGGACGGACAGACAGACAGACAGACGCCCAGACGATGGCAAAGACGCACGAAGCATTCTGCTTTCGCGTGTAAAAATACAGTTATTTATGCTAACTGATGAATGTACATCATGTTGCTGTAAGAAGTTAAGAACGTAAAATGACTGAAAGTCACAAACACAGTCATCATCAGTCTTTGTTGTGCCCACCAGGTACAAAGTTATACACATGTATGGAGTAAATGATACTTAACATTATAATTTCATGATATGTGACTTGATTTCTGTTATTTGTATTACACTTATCAATATACTGTGTGGGAAGCTAATTGACATTTTGATGTGTTTGTTTGGCAGCTCTTTGTGTGGTGTTCGCGTTCGCGTGGAACATGCAACTGGTAAGGTGCGTCCGAAGCCGTGGAACCGTGGAGGACCAGGGGGAGGAAGCATGCGTGATGGCGGTGGTGGTGGTCGCGGCCCACCACGTCGTGCATTCGACCCAAACGACCGCTGCTTCACGTGCAACGAGCGTGGTCACTATTCCTACGACTGCCCACGTTCTGGTGGAACTCGCTACGCTGGTCGCAGAAGGTACCAGAGTCTGTTTTGATGCCCGATGTACATTGTGCAACGTTGTGTTTTGTAGTTTGATTTCTTCAAATCGCTGCTTGCTTCATTTAACAGTTATTGTGCAGCTTAAGTAGGTTTATGAAAATCGTTACTCTGGCAGTTTAGTGTGGTATGTTGTTAATGATTTTTAGCACATATTGTTGATGCATTGCATGGTAAGTAAAGTCAGTTGTTCGTTACTGTACGTGACTAATCATGTCGCTGCTCATTCATTGCAGATGCTTGTCAGTAGCATCAGTCAGACACGACATGACATGTCTGCTTAATGATCTGCTTCTAAGACTGTGTCGGCCGACTCGTCTGTTTAACAACGCGTGCTTAATGCAGTCGTCTAATCTTTGATTGGACGTCACGCGCACGGTTTCGGCCATCCCCACCACATCGCTAATGTTCAACTGCTGTGCGGCACATCGATCGACTGGGCATCTGTCTAGTCAGCGAATGACGCCAGCAAGTTGGGTTAGGGACGTGCGCCTGACACAGCTGTCAGCACTGTCTGCATTTACAGCTATTGATTGCACGCCCACCGGCAATATTTGATTATCTGCGTGAAATTCGGCATCGGCTTTTTCTAGTAAGTTTGTGAACTAGTATAGAGAATGCTGTTTTGTTACTGGCGCATACCAGTGAAAGTCTGTCTTGCAGTTTACCATCTGACTTAGTATTCACTTATGCATGTATGACAGTTTCTGATGCTTTCCTGTTTTATTCTGATCGGTGATGTAAATATATAGGATTTCTGAAGACACTTTGTCTTGCCAGTGTAAGATGAGAATTTGTGAAGAAAGATTGTAGATGTCTATGGGGGCGAGGTCCCTGTTTCAGCCAAACGTGCTTGAATCTGCAGTTACAGAAGAGCTGTGGTGAAACTGTAGTGAAGTGATGGTGACATAGTCAATTATAATATTTGCTACTGAATGTAGTGGTTTGCTGTAGTTTCATGGCCGATGCGTTATAGGTCGATGTCGAGATCTCGCTCACGTGAACGTCGTCGCAGCTACAGTCGTAGCCCGAGCAGGTAAAAGCTGCAAAGTCTGTCCACTCTGTGTGTTTGTGGATCAGGGTGTGGACCAAATTTTGCAACATTGTGCAAGAACAGTGTTTACGCAGGATTTTTTTGTTCATGAGTACTCAAAACAAAGATGCAACTTGGTGATGTAACGGTTTAGCGCGTCGGACTATTGATCATGATTGACTCGCCAAGTTGTTCAGTGTTCACACACGTGCCTCTGTCGCCAAGGGTTATAATTTGGTACTAGCCTATAAGTTCCTCCTTTTTGCCCATATGACTGCGTTGTGTTTGCATTTTGCACTGGCTCTGGGACTTCTAGGATCACCTGGCTGTGAGCCTTGAGAAAGTGCTGTTGACAGTCGATACTTCAAACAGTGACATCACGTTATGATCAGTATCTTAGGTAATGTGTGCAATTAACATTCTGTAGTTTTGTGTTGATTTATAGTATAGCGTGTTGGACACAATGATCGCGAGGTCAGGGGTTTAACTTGCGGCCAATCCACTGTCAGGTAACAGCCATGGGCAAGTTGTTCACTCACCACAGCCCATCGGTGTGATGCCCTGCTGAATAACTAATAGAGTCATATGTGGCTGCATATTTGTTTGCTTTCATATTACTAATGTGAATCAAACGGGATTTTGTTCTCCGTGAGTGCCAGAACGTGTAGCTGAAGCTCTGCCGTGTCAAGCTAACTGTGTGGGTGGCTTTCAGATTTAGTTCATGGTGTAATAGATCTGAAGATGTAGCATGGTGGCAGGCTGATGGTCATATTCTATTTTTGCTTTGAGCCAGAGCATCTGAGAACCCAGTTAAGAAGGAGTTGTCTTTGTAGCTTGCTTTTGTGAAATGTTTTTTGCTGCAAACTATACTGTTTCTGTTGTGATTGCAACCGTAGATCACCGTCTCGTGGCAAGTATCGCGGCGGGGGAGCTGGCTCACCTCCGAAGCGCAGTTTGTCGCGTGGCAGCCGATCTGACTGATCGATGGTCCAGCGGCTGGAGTTCAGCGGGCCCGGGTGTTGCTTTTAACTGTTGTCATGTTGTTTGTGACGCCAGTGACTGACTGTGACTCACATTAGACTACTGCTGTGTCAGTCGCATACCTCGTTAATTAGTAAACGCAGCTTCGTTTGACCTGAACGTGGACAGGGTTCTGGTGTTAAGATTGTAGGAATCGACATTGCATCATTCTAAAATGCACACTGTAAATCTGGAAATGCTTTGCGGTCTCAATCTGCAATAAGTGTATAGTGAACTTTCACTTCGATGAGATGTGAAGTGTCAGGAGTGGTTAGTTGATTTGAGTCCAACCGACTTTTTTTACACTTTATACTCTTAGAAGATAGCAGAAGTAGCATTTTTCATTATATAAAATCACTATTTGATTACAGCTATCACTGTTCACACTTCACAGTAATAATAACTTTTACGATGTTAAATTTGAGTTTCAGTTAAAAGAGCTATAGATGAATTGTATAAGCATTTTTCTATATAAACAATGCACATCTGCGCTCATTTGTGTGTTATGCTGACCGCTTGCATGAATGCTACCTTGGCATATATGATATGCACTGTAGGCTATAAAAAACGTAACACTTTACTTCTGATCATTTATATCTTCACCAATTATTGACAGATTTTTCAAAATTCTTTCACTGGCACACTCTGCAGACAGTTTGCAATAGTGTGATTTTATATCTCGCCATTGTGAATGCATCTCTACATTACCGTGTAAAATATAAATGTAAGAAAAAACTTACGATAATAACAAATATTTAAATACATGAAAAAAACACTTCAGGCAAACATTGCGGTGAATGATCCGTATGATGCTAGACTGTGTTGGACCCACACAGTCTAGTGTCGTACGGATCATTCACCGCAATGTTGGTCTGAAGTGCTTTTTCAATTTTACCAAAATATTTGTTATTATCGTTACATATGCATATTTTATTTATATTTCACAAGGTAGTGTAGAGATGCATTCATGGTGTGATGGGATACTATAATAATCACATTGTTGCAAATTTTCTGCAGAGTGCCAGTGAAAAAATTTTGAAAATCGGTCAATAATTGGCGAAAATATAGACAAAATTAGTGCCGCACTTTCATTGGCCCACCCTGTATGTGTTCTAATTTTTTGCATTTTTCATAAAACAAACACTAGTGTTTCAGGTGGATTTTTGCTGTGCTTCATGCCAAGTTTTAATAAGACATGGAATTAATTATTTTTTTTGTTATTCAATTCAAACATACTGTTGAGTTTGTTATAACCTGTGTGGAGTTAGTGTAACTAGTGCTTAGTTGGAACTTGGAATAGATTGGCTTAATGATCTTAAATTTTAAAGTGCCCTGAATAATAGGTTATTGGTTTGTGCTGGAAGCATAGTCAAGTTACAGTAATCTTGTATACAATGTTTCCACGCCTCCTGGAAAGTCTTGGAAAAATATCCTTGGAAGACATGCATTTTTTCATAGGCTCAAATGGAAGTCGTTTTTTTCTGCTTGCTTCACTCGCAGATTACTTGTAGTCTTCTAACTACTTTTAAATTTGTGGTGCCAGTACGTTATATTTAAACATCTGTGGACTACTAAAAGCTTTAGGAAAATTTTTCATAGGGGTACTGGAAAAGTTATGGATTTTTTGTCAGTAATAGAATGGGAACCCTGTGTATAGGCTTACCAGGTAACTGAAATTGTATGGTATTAAGCTGTGCACTGGTTGTAATGAATACAAGGCAGTAGCCCACATACCACTTAACAAGTAAATGATTATCTGCAATCTATACAAACTTGATGTGATATTTGCAGTAGTTTAATTTTTAATTTGCACGTTATGGTTATGCAGTTACCAACTGAGAAACAAGCTGGCTGCTCAATTCAAGATTAATCTCCACTTGGTTTCACGAAGAATGTATCTTACTACATCTGTGTATATGATCTGCTTGGGGAAACAGGATCACTTTGCAAATAGCATTTCATAGATGTATTTCTGTGACATCACTTTTGTGCCGTCAATGGACATGTCTATTTGAAATGCTCATGAGAAAATACACGACAAGCCAATTGTTGGCATTGCATGTAAAAAAAGAAATTTAGCTAGTTAGCAAAAACACTTAATGAGAGGCAGTGTTGTCAAGTTTCACTTTCTATCTGAAGTTGTGTGCATTTCTCTAAAAATATTCTAAAATATTTTTTGCCATTATATCAATACTATGAAATGTCAAATTGAATAATTCCACTGTCTATTAACAAAAGCCTGATTTCCCAGCTGAGTGAACAAAGCCTGGTGAACTCAGTAGCGTAGACAAGAGGGCCCATGTCCCCAATCTCACTTTTAAAAATAGATATTATGGATTCAGGAAAATAACATTTTTTGCTACCATATCTCGTTCTTTTAGGCAGCAAATCCGCCCCAGACCTTGCTGGAATTTAGGGGTCCTACTTCTAAGGAGAGGGGAAGGGAGGAGGGGATAGAAAGGCGACCCCCAATTCACATTTCTGGCTACGCCACTGGGTGAACTGCCACCGTCAGCTTGGTTAACTCTACTTTAAGTACCGGTATAGTAGACCGCTTGGCTCCATGTGAAAAATGCATTCAGGGTAGGCCTAAAACTTGGGCCACTGTTTTACGTCTGGAGAAGAACGAGCTTGTGACGTTTATCAAGGTTGTATCTCAATAACTGGGCCGCCAGGGCTGGAAAAAAACTGATTTTGGGTCAAAGTTTTTTTGGACTTTTATGTACAGAGAGGGTCACACATAAGACGCAGGGAGAGCGTCGATTTATGTTGCATTTAAAGACGTGGGCACATCGTTTTCTTGAATGAATGACGTAATGTCGTAAGTGAAAAGTCACGTTTAAAATATGAAAATTATTTGACTTGTATTATAGGCCTAAATTGCACAACAAATAAACTTTAGAATTTAGACTTTTGAGGTTTTAAAGGTTTTTAAAGCAACGGTTTTCGAACCACTTTTCCCGCCCTGTCCAGGACAAGTGTGGACCAGCTGCTGAAGAAAATTATTTCACTGACGATGTACAGAACGTACAAATTTAAAATCATTGTTAGGCCTAGAATAGTGACACTGATTTTCGAATAGGTTAGTTAACACCAGTAGTATAGCATTAGGCCTACGTGATAATACATTGATTAATTGAGTGCAATAAATGACATCTTGATCTACGTTATCAGTTAATTGCAGTGAAACAGTCAAGTAATAACTTAAGCTGGAGCTCTAAGCTGCCTGCTGCTGACGACAGACAATAAAGTCGCGTTGCGTGCGACTGCAAGCTGATCTGCAGCATTACAATGAAACTAGTGCGGCACAGCGCGGCTTTAGTGGCAAACCCTGCGGCAGTCAATTACTCCAACCAGCACTCGTCATCCATCAGTCACCATCACTTCTGCTGCTGCTGCTGCTGGCGCGGAGTGATTACGCTGATGCTGTTATTGTGCGTCACTCAGTCTGCATGCATACAAAGCGCCATTACGAGTATCGGCGCCAGCACTTCACCTGTCGCCGACTCTCGAGTCTCGTTGCTGCAACAACACGACGCTTACGCGACGCCAGCGAGCGAGCACTTTGTCACTTCACGTACGGATTCAACGAATGGCAAAAGCTGTCTGTTGCGGTTACTAGGCAACGCTCAATTAAGACGCACGTGCAGGATTGCCGGTACATCTACGTATAGACGTTTTAAGTGTAATGCTGATAACGACAACAACGTGCAAATTGCAATACGATAATGATTGACGTGCACTGCATGCAATAATCGTGCGACGGCGATCAGTTCATTATCAGCTTGATTTTCCACTTGGACACTTAAGCCTGATATATAGCTAGTCGATTCGGCGATCAGTTATATAGAGCATGACGTCACCGTTTCCGGTGCAGCTGTCGGAGCCGGAAAAGAAGGACGACGCATGCACAGAAGACGACACACCTGCTTCGTGTCAAGACGGCGTGACGTCAGGGGCGTGGTCCAACAGATTCCGCGATACGTCTCGGACGCCTCTCGTGACGTCATCAGGGCGACGTCACGTGACCCGCCGTGATGACGTAACTACTGGTTGCTGTTGTTGCTGTTGCTGGAGACCGCGTCGAAGTCGAACCATGTTACGTCATCATCGCGTCATCGAGCATCAGGTCGTACACTCACCATTTCAGTCATTTTTTTTCCTTAGGTTGTAGCTGTGATTTTCGTTTAAGAATAGCACGAGAAGCAAAGAACAAGAAATTTGAGCTAATGCTCACGAGACGCGCGAAAGCCTATAGCAGGTCCAGTTCAGTAGTTCAGCTAAAAATTTGGGTGTTCACGCTAGGTTAATATACAAGTACCAAATTCTCTATCTGGATCAACGGATCGCATAACGATAGTTCCGTCGTGGCGCCACCTTGTGATGATAGACTTGTGTCACAGCCCGAAATCGCCGAGAAAAATCCATAAAACCCCCTATTTTGGCGTTCAAGGTCATTGAATTCGAGAGCCAGTACTGTAAACTGTCGAAATGCATTGGACAGACTCCGTGTTCATATGAACATTATCTTGTTACAAATCAAATCTGCATGAAAACCATAATCGCAAGAGTACCGGGGGCATATTCGAATATACTAGCGGCCAATTTTAATAAGCCGCCTTGCAGGTATTGCTCGTCCGTCTGTTTGTGTGTCCCACACGAGCTTTTAACTAGAAAACGCAAAATCGGTGTGAAAGTTCACAGGGCAGAAGTAGACTAACCGGGGTGGCGATTTTCAGCTCAAAAGTTTAAAGATCAAGGTCACCAGACGTTGAAACCTCCCGAAAATGACGCACGTATCGCGTCAGTATTAACAGGCAAACCAGACGCAGCGCTTACAGAGAGGCAGTGCAGTGTAAAAGTGGACTTTCGGTAGACGTTGAAAATACTTATGTAATAAAATACCTGATAAATAAGTAAGATTTATGTCTAGTATAGAGCAGGATTAACTGGTAGACGACTGCATAATATATCGGCACCGGGCCGACTTAGTTTTTGACCCGCTATATCTATGCTGTACAGGCGTCTTTGGCACGGTTGTCGTCTGCATGTCTGTCCGTCTTTTGTTTGTCTGTTTGTCTGTCTGTCACGGATGTATTGTGGCTAAACGGTAAGTCGTAGGGGGTCGGCGATGGTACCGGCGCATAGGGCGCAGGCGACTTTCTATAGTCAGTAGTAACTATAGATGTCACTATCTGCTACGGTTTGGTCACAATTTTTAATGGAAAGTTTCAAGATGTAAGTGGCCGTATCTTGGAAACGGTGATAGATAATGCCAAGGTTGCTATTGATCACTAGCCTAATAAGAAATCGCATAGGCCTACGTTTTTTAGACGAGATGAAAATCATTGACCTTGGATGAACTTGAAGGTCAGTACTGCAACAGAAACTGTATAAGCTGTAGCGCGTCGTTCCTGTCGAAAGCTGGGCTTTTTTGTCTAGTTTAACAAAACTCAGTCTTGGTAACATTTGAATAGTGTCACTAATTTCATCAGCAAATTGATTGTTTGTTCAAGCCAAGCTGTAGGATCTTGCCTTTCTTGTAATAAAAATGTCACGGAAATATTTGTAAAATTATGAAGTTGAGCGGTAGAGAAACGTCTTTTGTCTCTCAATTGAAAAAAAGTTTACTACCATAACGCATGGTTTTGCCGGATACAAAGACGACGTAGGGTATAGAAGTTTATGTGGCCCTATATCGTGGGCACCGTGGTGGGCACAGAGCATATAGCAATAGCACAAATATATTGATATTTCTTGTTTCTGTAAACATGATCGCGCACGATGCCGATGGATCCATCACGGCGTTTATCAACAGCAACATCCGATCAGATGCCGGCTTGTATGGGGCCCTATATACGCAGCCTGTCGTTCTCTCCCGGACGTGGTTCGGTTTCCTAAACGCTCATCAGAAATGTAGTAATAATGATGTCAAAATTCCTGTAGATCTAGTATGAAATAAGATCATCAGTGAAATATCGAGTAACGAGAGTACAGGCCTATTTTACAAGAAGCCCAGTTGTTGCTAGGATAGCCGACCTTACTGATTGCCAGTGACCTTCAAGGTCATCCAAGGTGCAATGATTTCAATCTAATCTGACAGGGCGTTGTCGCTTCCTTTTAGTGATTAGTAGTAACCTTGGCACTATCTCGCACCGTTTAGCCGCAATACATTTGTGACGGATGGACGGACGGACAGACCACGACAACCATGATAGCTTGACCGTTATTAAAGTACGGTCGGCTAAAAACTTAACTGAACTGGAGTGTAGACTATGTTACTGTCAGCGCATGCATTACGGTTCATTTCAATGTAGTTCATTTCTGTTGCTTTGTACACGACAAGTTTCAAACTTTCTGTCGTTGACATGTCGGCAACTTGTCGCAGAAATGCTTGAAATTTGCTGAAAACATACGATTTATGGTTAATTACTAGCAATGATATTCAGCAAGACAGAAATGGTAGAATTCGAATAAACACGCGAGCCAGAATGGAACAATTGATGTTCTCACAAAACAGATAAAGGCCACTTTACAAACCGCGTAAATTCGCGTTTCTTTGGAGCGAGCGGCATATGAGCATGCGTAAGCCTACAGTAAATAATTATAACACGGCCAATTAATTCCCTGAAACGCACGTTGTCTAAACTCTAAAGCCTTGCTGTGAAGCTGTTGTGCGCCGAAACCACATGGACGTGCTAGTTCCTAGAACCAAATATGTATGGGAGATCACGACAGCTGCTATTTCGCCGTCGATCTTCAGCGTGCCAGTGAAAATAATCCTCAGTTCATTCACTCCAGTTTGCTGTCCAAATATTTAAGCTACGCATCTGTAAGTTTATGCTTATTTTTACTCTATTTTTATTAATGTATATAGTGTATAGTAAGTTTGAAGTACATGACTTTCTACAGCATTAACTTTTTCTGCAGTTGTTATTAGGCCTTAGCCTAGGCCTACTTATGAAAATTTAACAGTTTGCTCCACTATTTATATTAGACCTGTGTGCGTCAAAGGTTTTTTGTTAAATCTTTTGTGGCTTTTGTAAACAGACAAATTCATCATACGTACAATTCAATACGTAGGCCCTAATGCCCTCAGCAAATGCAAAGCATCATCGTAGGCTATAATAGTAAAAGTAGTGCATATGTATGCACAAAAACCCGATCATTATGTAGCATGTAGCTAATTGGTATTCCACGCAGAAAGCAGCCGCTGCACTCAGTCTGCAATCGTTGTTCGCCGAAAAACAGGAATAATGCATTCTGCGAGCATGTCGGCGGACGTCAGTCAGTGCTGTCGACCGGAGTTTTGTTATTCGTTGATAAGATTACGCCGAAATAATGCGTAGCCTGTCCTGATGCCATTAAAAACATTCGATGACACTGTTGTTGCCACCAGATCTTAGTCTTACTGCAGCAAAATTTTGCACTGCTGATTACTGATTACTTTAACCGTTTTGCCATTGCCATTTATGGCATGCAATCTTCATGTTCATCATCATCATGCAGACTCGGCATAAAGACTCCACTTGGTATAGGAGTTCTGAGGCAGTTATTTAGCATTCGTCGTTCGCTCTTTCCTTCGGTCTTCCAGTCTCTCGTTGTTGTGTTATAGGGTGTTTACACGATCCAGCAAACGTCCAGCATAAGCACGTGTATTTTGAATACATTTGCTGGAAGTTTGCTGGGCGTTTGCTGGATCGTGTAAACACCCCCATTAGTGTTGCGAGTTTGCGACTTCGTAAATGCTACAATGACTGGTATCCTGGTCGCAATTCCAGGCTGCATTCATGACCGCCTGGAAGTTCTAGCTGGATCGTCTCCAGGCGGTCGTGGTTGCAGCGGCTCGTCGCGTCTTCCAGTCCAGTCAATATGACCACATCACACCGCTGCTTCACCCGTCTGCATTGGCTGCGTTCGCCGGAGTGAACAGCGAACAAACTGGCCGTGCTGGTCTACCAGTATCTCCATGGACTTGCACCGGTTAACCTGGCTGACGCTCTACAGTTTGTCGCTGGACTTCCCGGTCGACAACGCCTGCGCTCGTTATCGATCTTATCATCAGCTTGCTGTGCCCGATGTACGAGCGTAGGCGGCTTCATGAACTAAGCACCGGTAACCTTTTCTGTTATCCGCCTGTCTTACCCTTTCGACAAGACTTCTTTCGCCCCATTGAACTATATCATCGATCCACTGTTTCTTCTGACCACCTTGCCGACGTTTTCCGGGCATGATGCCCAGGATGATATCTTTCTCTAAACTCTCGTGTCTCGTTGTATGACCGAAGTATTTCAGTTTGCGTAATTTCAATTGTCCCAACAGGCCCCTGTCCTGGCCTACCCTTCGTAAAACCTTCTCGTTCGTCACATGTTCAACGTAAGAGATGCGCATAGCACGACTGTAACATTGCTTTCCAAACGCCTCTACATTTTCGCATAGTTCCTTGTTCAATGTCCATGCCTCCGAGCTGTAAGTGACGATAGGTCAGACCAGTGCTTTGATGAGTCGAGCTTTTAGTTTATTACTCACTATACGTGCATGACTTCCAAATTGGAACTAGCTCGCCCATGCAGTCTGTCTCGCGATTGCCAGTCTCGACTTGACCTCTTCGTTACAGGACGCTTCAGAATTGAACATAGCTCCAAGATACTTGAACGACTTGGTGTCAATCAGGGTGCATCCAGCTACCGTTACAGTTATTGGTTTCGGATCATCGCAAACTTTCATTACTTCAGTCTTCTTGCCATTTATTTTCATGCCCAGTTCAGTAGC
>Ga0209671_1002588_pt1 | contig 16719 bp, 5 predicted proteins | sample WorMetHERISLAND2_2_FD_187401 | JGI IMG/M metagenome (GOLD analysis project Ga0209671, IMG submission 187401) | Marine gutless worms symbiont microbial communities from Max Planck institute for Marine Microbiology, Germany - Olavius geniculatus... | ecosystem: Host-associated > Annelida >...
GTTTTTAAAAATTAAATAGCATTTTTAGCTTAAACATTTTTAATGCTAAAAAATCGGTAGGCGGTCATGTTCAGAAGTCTATAATTTCGTCGTTTTTCAACAGAATCATATCTCACTTAGCAGTTAGATGTAAAACGTTTCTGTAAATGAACCTGTAAAATTCCATGTTAAAATTCCAAGCAGTTACTGAGAAAATGGCAAAAAACTTTAGGGGGCTACTTTTTTTTGCCGCACCCTGTAGACAGACAACTTCATTCAATTTCAATTCAACTGCATGGCTACAAGACCAAATATCACTATACTGAGTAAATTTGCACCACTATGGCTTGTTAATTAGTTTCTGTGGTTTCAAAACTGCTTCTCAAAGTTCTTGACGCAATTTTAATAAACGTTTAAAAAATAAATAAAAACTTTAAATAAGTAAAAATGTGACAGGAATATAAAATGTTCACAAACATTTATTACATCTATGCAATCAACCAACCAACCAATCAAACCAATACATGCAATAGCCAGTGAAAGGCAGACTTTGGGTGGCCTGATGGTGTGATGACAGGATGTTACACTTACAATGGGTTGTGGGTTCAATTGCCATTCGAGTCACTATCATGTGCTTGTATCTGCATAGGTGACTGCCCAAAATGGGCACCACTATGCCAGCATTACTTTGGTGACTACAACAACAGCAAAAATGTTTTTCAGCACTTTGAAAACCTGGTGGAATTCCTCAGCTCTTTGGGGCATCTGTTATTGTGTCACCTCCCCTGTATAAGTAGTGCCAGACGTGCTCATCATGACAACAACTACAACTGACCTGTCTGCTGACAGATAAACCATCTAGGTATGTATTTAATTAACCATCCAGGTCAACTCAGGCTTCCATCCCTCGAGGGTAGGCAAATCGAGTACCTATTGGCCTGCCCGGCTGGTGTTGAGGTCAGGTGTGCTTACCTGTGTCAGGTGGGAGGTATCACTGCGTAATCCCAAATGGCAGGTGACGCTCTGTAGCTCTGAGACAAGTTAGGATGAAGAGCCATAGAAACCTTCAACCTACTGTAACCGATTAAGACAGAAAGAGAAATTTGTAGCTCTGTGACTGACCGAGATGCCCAAGTATAATGAAATGTAGATGCTTCTGCACCATAGATCAGTGCTGGTCTAGCAAAGAATAATAGATAAATAACCAGCGGACCTGCATACTCCGTCAGAAACACCTAGCACATCAACCACACATAAAGATACATGCACCGGGAGGCCCATAAAGAACGTCCCAAACTTTGCGTAGTTATAACGTGGCGTATACTACAGGAAAATAAATTTCGTTTTGCACATTTGTAGATCAATGTGTACTCTTACTCACTTATAAATTTTAGCGACATCATTAATGACACCACTGAATGCCGTTTAATAACGTAAGGCGCATTAAAAATTGAATTATGTAAAGCCAGCATTCCACCACACCGCATCAAAACAACTCAAAAATTTTTTCGAGACAACACGCCTGATTCAATCACCACACAACAATGGACATCGCATTCGCCAGATTTGACTCTGCTAGATTACTTAGTTTGGGATGTCTATCAAGAACTTGTTTATGAAGAAAGGTGTAAAAGGTTTGCGAACTTCAAAGATCTTCAGAATGTTATCAGAGACAAATAGCATGATGTCAACATCAAACATTCACAATCAGAAAAGCCACAGAGCAGTGGAAAAAGCGTCTAGCAGCAATGGCAGAGGAAAATGAAGAACCTATTCAGCACATTTCTGCTGATCAGTTGATTGATGATTCAGCCTACTGTGACCTTCTGGTGTAGTCTACGTATGAGCAGCAATGTAAATGATGAGCCGCTTGCATAATTTGCTTCATGATATGTAACAGTATTTTGCTTTTTATCTCGGCTAATATGAAAGTGTTTTAAATGAAAATTTCTACACATACTCGACGATGTTTGCTCATTACATACGTGCTTTTTTGCTAATTTTTTTTGACTACTCTGCTGCATAATGCATGCAAATGTTCGGGACGTTTTTTATGAGCCACCCGGTATATACCTTCTCTAACTACTATTTTACAGTGAATAATTTATCTGAATCAATCAATCAATAAATCAATTAAGACATATTAATATACACAGTGTCTGGTAAAAAACCGACCCCTCAGACACCGTACAATAGAAATGTCAAATCTGAGTGAATCTAAATGAAATTTTGTGCTTAGTAAACTGCTGCAGCCATCACCAAATTTCGTTGGAAAATATTATTTTTTAGCTGAGTTAATAATAGTTGAATATCGATAACAAAATATCTCCATTACCAATTATAGCGTTACATAAGTAAACCCCTGTGTACATTTGTGTAACTTAAACAACATCTGATTCTGGTGAAATTTCACACCAACAATGAATCATCTATTGGCAATCGAAGTGCCAAATTTCAGTTAAATCTATATACGCAAACAATAGTTACAGCGGCTTTTATGAGGTTGCCTCAAAACGTGAAGTGTCCAGTATTAGGCAACCGTTTGTTTAATCCTGACAGTGTCCACAGCTTGCTGGAAAAATTCTGTGATGAACATTTTAGCACCATATTCTTGCTTTTGTCTTGACAGTTTAATTAAAACAAGATTGTCTGCAGAAAACACCATTTTGTTATTGTTTACGTTATTTTGATTGCGTCAACAAACGTCACTTCTGCCTGAGCGACTGCAGTATGTAATGCCATATTGGTAAAGAAGATATTTTGTTAGCGATATTCAAGATTTAATAACATTAGTAATAAATAATATTTTTCAACGAAATTTGACAGTCGCTTCAGGAACTTATTGGGGATTAAGTGCACGAGACTTTGTTCAAATTCGTTCAGATTTGACTTTTTTATTGCACGAAGTCTAGGAGGTCAATTTTTTACCGGACACAGTGTAGAACCATAATGTTGCAATACTCAGAGATTCATAACATGATAAAAGCACATATGTTTCCAGAATAACGTTGTACAGTAGTCAAGTACAAGACAAGCCATCTTCCTCACAACTACACAATATCAAGAGCAGAGATTTCACTACGTGACTGGCTAATTTATACAAAAAGTCTTAATAAAAAGTCTGAATAAACTTTCATTATTTCACATACTTAATTTTTGCCGAAAGTTATAACAGCAGTTTCCTCAAGAAAGACCTGCTACCCCATAAAAGTAGAAGCCTAACTACTCACTAGAAATTTACTATTCAGTGCACTGTCACACAACTATATACTGGTATACTTCAAATATGAAGCTGAACAAATATCACTAACTCACAGTTTTCCAACCAACTTGAGGTCCCAGATCACGAAAGTAAAGTTTTCCTCCTTTTGACAAACCAATGGATGATAGAGTTTCACTGTCCTTGATGGCTTTACCTCCTGAATACATGCACGACACACACACAGCAAATTGAGCATATAAATTATATTACACCTGTCACAGTTGACGCGTTAATTAACGCGTTAATAAATTAACGCACGTTAAAAAAATTAACGCACATGCGTAAATTTATTTCATTCAGTTACTAAATTCTGTGCAGCAAAAATTCGGATATTCCATTAAACTGCGGTTATATGACAATCGAATGAAATCAAGTAACTAAACTAGTTTTTGTTTCATCACTACTGTAAATAATAAGCGTAACAGTTTTCACAGCGATCGGCCAACGGAGCTCGGAGATCTTGCTTTGAACAAAAACATTTGCGGTAAAACATAAGCAATCAGGCGGACTAATTTGTCGTATGACAAAATGACAGAATAGGTTGTGCTACAGAATACAGAAATACGTCAAATCTGACCGTGTATTTTATTGGTTAATAATTATTATTTTTTGTTTCATTTTGTTGATGCTGTTTACTTGTGAGTTGTGAAAATGATGAACTCTATGATGGACAACAGATGATATACAAAATAAAAATACTGTAATAGTTAAATAGTAAATAGTCTAAATACGTTTAAAAAATAAAAATTAGATGTGTTTAAACTTTTTTTCATTTTTCTAACTTTCTATATTCTACAGGCGGGTCCCATAAACATCTCGGGCCCGGAGTAATCTACCTCCTACTCTCCATCTTGACGGGACTAGGTGCGTTAATTTACGTGTTAATTAATGCATTAAAAAAATTAACGCACTGTGTTAATGCGTTAAAAAAATTAACGCCTTGACAGCTCTATAATTTTATAATGTGTGGCTGTTATTTGTTGTTACCATTAACATTAGCTCTGGCAGTGTATGTTTTGGGAATTTATTAATATATGTGGCATTATTGGAATTGTTGACATTTGTTATCAATGGAGATAGTAAAGATCTAAATTGATGCTTTAACTTCAAACCAAGTGTTAACTTAAAACTGATAATATTATTTGTAGTTTATGGTGGACTGGACAGCCTTTACAGGCTTTTTGTACTTTTTCCATATTTCTGGAAATAATGATTTTTGTCATTAGTTTATTTACATATTTTCTGTCTTGTTTCTTTGCGGTACACTAAGTTTATACATTTATTCTGCAGAATTGTCATATTGTCTCAGCGTGCACTACACTGACTTAATTGTGTATAGTGGTACCGGTAATAGTTTTTTTTTCAATTTTGAGAAGTAGCTAAGATTTCAAAACTTTGAGTTGTTGAACACTTCAGTAATTAGGCTTACATACTGAGTATTGCCGTATAACAGGTAGCAGAGTTTTTTAATACGGAAAACTAAAAACATTAACATTCAGAGAAGCAGACTTTCAATAAAGCTTTAGTAAAGCTGTGTTGCAGCCTGTGTATAAGGCTATAGCCGTCACTGACCAGTATAGTGTTTTAGAATGCAGCGTCTTGGTTGCTTTCATTTATTAATAGCTCAGTCGTACATTTTCAGACACTGCATGGTCGGATGAGAAGCATGCGGAATCTGTTGACAAACCTGCACAAAGTGACAATGCTGTAAGTTGCTTTTCTGGCTTGCACCGAGAATGACAGTTAATTTACACACATCACTACTGAGTTTTTCATTTAACATTTTTTCAGATATCGTCTGGAAGGTTATATTCACTTCATCTCGTCCTCGTTTGGGGTAGGTCACTCACTGCTGCCACGACAAATTCTTTGTTTCAGGTTCTGTAGTTTTGAGTCCATAAAGCAGTGATTTTCAACCGGGTTTCCGCAGAACCCAAGGGTTCTGCGAGCATCTGCCAAGGGTTCCGTGGCTGGTCAGTGAAAAAATAAAAGTAACCTGGTATAGGAAATTGCATCAGACCAAGCCGTAGAAGTATTATGCACCGAATGCTTAGTTCCAAATTAGTGCTTCTAGCCAGCTACTTTTGCATACAGTGTGGAATATTTTTGTTGTTTTTAGCAGTGTTAAAATGTTTGCATTGAACACTGCATGGGGACACTTAATGTAGGCCTATTAGTGTTAGTGTTAGTGTTAAGAAATCGTTTGTCCATTTGTTGAATATCAGTCATTTTTTGAAACATTCTGCTTGAAAATATAAAAAGCCTCACGCATTAGCGTAACTGGCTGGGGGTCCAGATTTCTGAGCTGTCTGTGAACGTAAAGCGTTAAAAGATCCGATGATAATTTTTGGGCCGTTGGCAACCTTCTCGTCAGGTGTTTTTGCATAAATACAATAACGTATTGCTGTTGAGTGAAATAAAATTGCTAAATAATATTATCTAATGCGGTCAAATTCGACAAGTATTTTGCCTGCTGATTTATCGTCGGCTTTTGGGTGCTTTGCTTTCAGGCCCCACAGGTTCTTTTCCTCTTGACTCTTGACATCAGTCCCCATATACCCTGAAACTTCCACTTTGCCTATATATGCTGCTGGATTTACGAATCATTGCATAGGGTTCCTGAGTGGTTGTCACACTTATGTAGGGTTCTGCTGCAGCAGAAAGGTTGAAAAATACTGCTATAGAGTTAGAAAGAATCTTTTATTTTGCCGAGTCACAAATTTTGAATATGTTTTTGGTGTTGAACTGCATCCTGGAGCTGTTTACTTTTTGTGTCATTGATATTTTGTGTGTTGTAACAAACGATTTCATGCTGCGTGTGGGATTTGTGTGATTTCTGATTATTATAATCTGTGTGCAGGTGTGATGCATGAGAAGCAATCCAGCTGAGCTGGTGATGCTGTGAATTTCAAGTTGTATCATGGGTTTAGTTGAATGTGCCATCTCTGCTCTTTCAAATGTATTTGTGATGAATATTGAATATGGTTGATATTAGCCTGTATATATGTGTGTATGTGTGAATTGTACATTCTAGTTTAGAATGAGGATGGTAATTTATACATATTTATGCATCTTTGCTGTTAACAACTTTATTTTCATCTGTAGCATGATCATTGATGTTTGACTGTTCCATGTGTCAGCCATATTTCTGTCATAACCTCTCTGTAGATTAATTTTTATTTATTTGTTTGTTGGGGAGGAGGTTCTCCTCTTTCCCAGAATGTTTAAAATTTTGTCTTGAAATGGTGTACATTTATACCAATTTGTAGTTCTGAGAAAAGTGCAAATTCGAGTGATAGATGTTTGTGTTTAATATTTGGTCTTTTGTCATCATTAGCAGTTCTGAATTCAGGTTTAGTGGTACAAAAACGTCAGTTTTCTTAAATGACTAAATTGAATTCAATTAAATTGATGAACATTGTCATTGGGAGTGTATCACCAGTACATTACTCGGAGTCCAGTGATGTTTGTGAAAAATTTATTTCATTGACTGCTGTATTCTACTGCTTGTATAGCTAACATAATAATGGGATATTGTTTTCTGAGTAGTTGTAAGACACCGTTCTATTAATGTTTCACTTTCACTCAAGCCATAGCCAGAATTTTTGTTTGGGGGTTGACCTTTCCCCTCCCTTTCTTCTTTCCCCTTCTTTTCCCCACCCTTCCTTTCAGCTCGCCTCCTTTTTTCCTTTCCTCCTTTCCTTCCCTTACCTTAGAAGTAGGACTCCTTAAGTTTGGCTAGGGCGTTTCTATAGAGGGAGCCCCAGCCAAGGTCGAATTTAGTGCATTCTAGGTTTAAGATGTCACATCTGGTGGCAACAATTTTAATTACCTTTCTCAAAATCAGCTGACCAAATTTAGTACATGCAGTTTAAACAATAAAGGCAAACAAGGGCGCTGGAACAAATTTAAAAGTGGAGGTAGAAATAATCTGCGAGCCAAGCAAGCAGAAAATTTTTTGAACTGTTGTACGCAAAATTGTCGTTAACTTTAAAAAATTCCGGCAGTTCGGGGGGAGGGGGTTGAACCCGTTAACGCCCCTTTAAATGCGGCCCTGGTTTCCCTGATTCACAGTGTCGTTCACATGTTTGTGTTCTTAGTTCTTTACTGTTGTCGCTAAGTTAACTTTTTTTTACATCATTGATAACGTTTGTATAATTATCAACACAGCTGTTGTCAGTTTTGTGTTAAATAATAAAACTGACTGACTTCTGTCTGGTTGTTTACCATGATCGAAAAGCAGGCCTGTAGTTCGTAGCAATAATATCATTCCTCTTGCACTGGCAGTTTTACCACTATAGACAGTGTTAGCAATAGCATAGCCAAGAATGTAGCGGTAGTGGGAAACTGTCCCATTAAACTTAAGTTGTAAATGCAACTTTCTGCAGCGAAACTACCAAAATTGTGTCCAGTTTTGTCCACCCCATGCATTCCCAGGGCTTGTTCATGCCCAAGATGCGTTTGCGTCTGGTGCTTCGCCTGAACACCGCTATTGTAGCTTTCAGCGTTTCCCAGACCCTAAGTAGTTGCAGACCCTTATAAACACCACCCCACTCTCGCCGTCACCTCTAATTTCTGGATACGCCTATGAGTGATGGCAGCGTCGTATGACAAGTTTTTGAACGCATCTATTTGATATGGCAAACTCTGATGGTAGACAAGAGCTGTGTGCTTAGACTTGATGGAGAAATAATGTACAAAGCATGATTATGGTACAAAGCGTTAATTGACTGAAGACGAGTAGCGTTATAGCTTCGATTTACAGGCTTTTACATTTTTTGCATTGCATTTTTTTGGTATAACATTAAGTAATTAGACTAAACCTAACCAGCGTATCAAGTGATAAAACAAGATCACTCGAGCAGCAATCACAATTACAGTGAACAAACGTTGAATGCTAAGATGCAATACAATATGACACTGCACTTGAAAACTAGCAGATAATCTGCCAGTTTTATCTAGCACATACACCGTGTCTCAAAAACTGCCACTTTTGTTTTTTGAATAACTCCGTAAAACATTGGCCTATTTTGATAATTTTCGGCGTGCAACACCAAGAAACAACTTTACGCCAATAACTAGTTTTGGCCGCCTCATCTCATCTGTATCTGGATCTTATTTTGTGCTATAAGATTGTGTTTGGTCTGGTCTGTGTCAACTTCGAAGATTTTTTCACGTTTAGCCCCTCCTCTCAGACGAGAGGGCATTCATACAAATTATATAAACCTAAATGTACAAATTCAGTTCGTCAAAACTTTCTTGTTGAAAGAGTCATTGATGTCTGGAACAGTCAGCTTTTCTTCACTTTCCTTATTCAAGAGATCACTGAAGAATACAGACTTTACGCCCTGTATGAAATGTTCTCTGTAGGCCTGCTGCTATTTTTGTGTGTTTTTATTGATTTTACGATTTGATTTTTTTGATTTGATTTTATTTTAACTTGTTTCAGTTGCCGTGCTACTCTCGTGTTTGTGTATTTAGCTTAGGAAGGCTACCGTAAGTGCTCTATGAGCCTGGTAGGTCTTGCCAACTGTATGTTTGTGTCAACCTTGTGCACTATGTTATGCTTTTGCTGGCAAATAAATGATGATGATACTGTCGCTACACTACCTTGTGAAATGCCGAAGTCGCAGTTTGGCCGTTTACTACAATGAATTCATACCGATAGCGCATGCATGGGCTCAGAAAATCACTGAGACCACAAAGTCATTGGAAATCTGTAATTCATTTAACATTAATCGCATTGATTTTTACATGGTAGGCTACGTCGACGAACTAAAATGACGCATCGACAGCGAGTGAGCCACTTTGGGTCAGCGGTTATTGAACTTACTGTTGGCGAGTCACGTCCACGTCCACCACTTGCGTTCTTGCTGGAAGAGGATATTTTTGAGCACATGCTATAATAAAGATGATGTGATGTGACACGAGTGACTTTTTAAGAGATAACTGTTACTTGTGTTTGTCGCTATGCAGTTAATCATTTATGAGCCGACGCATGCGCGACCCAGTATGAATTCGTTGTAAACGGCCATACTACAACTTCTGCATTTTACGGTATTAAGGTGAGGTGGCCAAAACTATAGTCGTTCACGTCAAGTTGTTTCGTGATTTTTCATGCCAAAATTATCAAAATCGGCCAATGTTTCACGGAGTTATTCAAAAAATAAAAGTGGAACTAAAAGAGTTTTAAACGGAACTGAAATAAGAACGGTGATGCCTATTTGGATGCACAGAATCAAAACAAGAAGCCCAGGAGTCGATAGGTCAGGCCGACCGTATGCCGGTGTCCGAAAGCTCTCAAATGTAAATGAGGGGTCAGTGAGTCACTTTAGAACGGAAGGGGAGGGTCGGCATAAGATACGGCATTTGCAAATGTCTGTAGCCCACTAATAGTAACCACAGCGCTGATAGGCCTACAGTTTGGCTGTGACGCGCCATGCAAATTTTGGAGATCGGGACCCCTATTTTGGAAGAACCAGTATCCGTAGAGGGTCGGCGATGGTACCGTCGGAGATGAGGCATTGATAAGTTTCTACAAGCTTGCTTACTGAATCAATTTGGCCACAATTCGCAATGCAAGCATTTGGGGTGCCGTCACCGTTTGGGGGAATAGCAGACTCGTAGAGGATTTGACTTGGTAGCCGTTGGGCAATGTTAAGACAGTTTTCCGGTAAAACATACCGTTTGGCCACAATACGTACGTATCAGATTCAGACAGACAACAGACAGAATAGAACAGTGTAACAAAGGCCCGACCTTAACGGTCGGCCAACAATCACGAAAGGTTATAAGTACTGTAACGTCATGCATTGTGGGCATTGTGGGCATTGTGAGACTGACAGCTGTTTACAACTAGAAGGCGCTCGTGAGAGTGCATATCTCCGCCAATGTAGAAGTTATCACAGGAGGGTGCCACCGTTCCTGCCGTTTGTGTATGACACGTGAAGATGATGATGAGTCATTGTGTACACAAACACACCGACAGACACACTGACGGACACACCGTACGCACGGAACGACGGACAGAACGACCAATCTCATAATCTCCTCCAGTTCACTTCGTTTCATTGGCGGAGATAATAATTACATGCTTCGGTCCAGACCAGTTTCTTACGTCGTTGTCGCATATAAGCAAGCAGCGCTTATCGCATTCGATTCTGCATTGTGTAGTTTTATCGCACATTTGTACGCCGCCTGAGATTTTTGTGAGCGTTTGACTGTGAAACCGAAACTTGTGGGGTTCTAACGAACGACTCGTTTTTGTGTCATGGAGTCACTCTCTGCGCGTACGTCAGGCCTACATTTTAACGTAAAGGTCCAAGTCCGACGAATTCGCTTCGCCGTTTTGTAATGTTGCCGAGTTAGAAATCCTTGCTGTTTAAGTTTATTAAACGAAGTGCTCGTCGTCAGCGTCGTTGTCCGGTTCTTGATGGACCAGTCCGTCGGCTGTCAGACTGCCGCTACGACGTCGCACCAGTCCGCGGTATCTCGTCTGCCCGTGGGACTCGACGTCCCTGTCGTCGTACGTAGCCGCCGGCGACTGCGACTCGACCAGTGCGACCGAGGCGCCCAACACCGCACAGCACGACTTGATGAGCAGCGCGTAGAGCAGAGAGAGGCCTGGACCAGACGCACGCGAGTCGCCGATGACGGCCACAGTCCAGAGTCGCACCGCCAGGAACGGAACGTCTTGGATGAACGTGCCGCTCAGCATCAGAAACCTCAGGTATCTAGCACATCAGCCCACGGCCACGCAAACAGTCAGCGTGACCAGAATTTTGTGATTCAGTTTCGCGATTATAACGCCTTATGTTCTTACAAAGTGGTACAGTAACACTAACGCTGAGTTTGCTTGTTGCAAATTTTGTGTTGCCTGCCTGGAATTATTTACAAAATCGGCTGACAGAATCGAAAGTACGAGTGAAAAGTGGACGTCTTTGAGATGCGGTGTAGAGCGCGAAGTGATGATCGAACAGTAACGAGAAAGTAACGAAATGCGGCCGTCCTACAAGCCGAATTACGCATCTTGTCGTGCGTCTGTCCGTCTATCTGTCCCTTACGGGCACCTAGCTCGAAAGCAAAACGCCGTAGAAAGCTTTAAATATGTGTTAATGTTCCCTATGCAAAAGTAACCAGTGTGCCAATTTTCAGTTTCTATGTGCATGGTAAAAGGTTAAGGGCACCGTGCGTTGAAAAACGTCAAGTAAATGACGCGCTTACAGATCAAGCGTCAGTCGGTCGTCTCAGGTGTGTCGGCCTAGATTACTGTCGGGGCCTAAGACGCTCATCAACGAGACGGACGACCGCCTACACGTCGACAGTAAGCACCGATATCTTTGCTTTTTTTTCGTTTGATTGGTAATATTTTAGACATCACTTTATCGTTAGCGATAATAGGCCTACCTCCGAACGATCCTGTGTCCAATGTAGACGGGTGGCGTGGCGAGAGCCATGCAGCATACACACAGATAGACTGAAGCCAGGTAGACGGACACCTCTAATTTACGGACAATTCAAGCTAGACAGACAGAAAACAAGAAGCCTCTGCCACCGTCAAGCCATCCGTCACTTCAAGCCAGGTAGACGGACACTTCTGCGGTGAGTCTGAGCGATCGGTTGTCGGCGCCGGCGGCCAAAGACACGACAGCCGCCAGGTCGACGGCTTGAACGACCAGATAGAGCTGGGAATGCAGCAGACACGTCCACGGCATCTTGTAACGACGACGCAGCATCCGCAGCATCACCGGTACCATGACAACCGCCTGCAGGACGCCCAGCCACTGCGATACCTGCAGCACGATGTATACAAGATAACATGTGATATGACGGTATCGGATACGAATCGAGAATAGCGGTAGCATTTTTACTAGGCCTACTTCAGTCCAGTTACGTACAAACAGCACGTCACAGCACGGAGGTTGTCGGTCACGAGAAAACAGATGCACATGCAACAATAGCAGCGGAGCATCGATGGCGAGAAAATATCCTGGAGATTCATTTTTGTAGGAAAAGAAAATGGGGAATGCTATAATACAATTGCCCAGAATTACGGACCGAAATAAATTAGCCAACAGAATAGTCACGATTTTGGTCGGTCAAAGAAATACAAAAAGTCAAAAGGCTACACAGAACAGACACATATCCTACGTTAATGCAAGATGTCACGCGAAAGTAATAGGACCACGGCTACAAAAATATCACCAACGACAGAAAAGCTTAGAAAAGTTATGCGTTTTGGCACTGGAGAACCTAAAATGCAAGATTTCCGAGGCAAACGTTGGTTTAATTGTTTGTAGATAGATATAGTTGAAGTTTACAGTGCGTAAAACAAAATCGTAATAGACTATTTTAGCAGTCCATCAACGCCGGTACGGTGATCATCTCCCATTTCCTGTTCCGAATAATTCACACGTAGCCCACATATCCAGGATTACTGAATGGCTGCAGAACTATGCTTTTCCGAACTAGAAATTGAGTGTGATTATTAATGCGTTAATGTGACGTTGACATGACGGGTGGATGATTGATGGGACCCGTGAATGAGTGTGATGTCGAATGCAGCTCGGACTCGGCTTGACGACGATGTTGTCGGTCGATCATATTTGTGTGAGGTAGGCCTATAGTCAAATCGATTGAGTCCAAGTCCAACGAGTTCGACGAAATAGAACGTTCGTAAAATTTGGTGTTCACAATTTGAACAGTATTGAGAAAAAAACAGCACAGTAGACTGTGAACCCTAAAGGCGCGTACAGAGCGACGTAACTAACCTGAACTGAACTGAACTGATGCGATTTAGTTTTTGCCGAACTGAACCAATGGGCAAGCAGGGCGAGCCCACTGGCTGACGCCTACGTTAGCGTAATCATATAGGCCATCGACGCCGTTAGACGGTGCCTACTGTAATGCATTACTGCTTGCCTACTGTTTAGTTCGTCAAAAACTAAAGTTACCAAACCATGTCAGTTCAGTTTAGTTTAGTTCACTTACGTCGCTCTGTACGCGTTTTAACATTTGTCCGTTGATGCTGTGTTAACGAAACAATTAACTAAATTACATAGCCTAAATCAGCACGGCGCAGTTACTTCCAAGTCACTAAACGCGGAGTCTGAGTCCTGAAAGATAAAGATTCAAAATCCGACTCGAGTACGTTGGCGGACTTGAGTAGGCCCTACTATCAGTCTGTCGCTGTCATAATGCAGCCGCAGGCGTACCCTGCATCATAACGACGACGACACGCTTCTTGCTAGCCGATGTCATTGATAGCCGATGTGTCGAGTCGACTAAATAGAGCTGTGGGTAGAACTGTTCGATGCGCGAGTATACTGAACGTGACGTGTGGCAGCAACATCGTGCAGCAACCCCACCTTACCAAATCTCCTTCCTCTCTCAAGGTGCCGTGCCGTCGCAGACTACGTTGGCGACTATGTGATGCTATACTATTCTGTCTTCTGAAGCCCTGGTGAGCTGTGTTGGGTTCGCGTTCTACTTCCAGGATGCACTCAACTCTTGTCACTTGCTTTAGCTAAGAGCTGCCGCCAAGCACGTTAAAGAGATATACAGTGTACAGTGTAAGTCTTGTCTTAAAAACTCGTCGATACCAGTATAAAAATCAACAGAAAGCCGTTAAGTAATTAGCAGACAGACAGGAAAAATAATACCTATTGCAATAGTTGCATTTGTGTTAGTTTTTAGTCAGCACTTCCGCACTGCATAGCCGTCGTCTGTCTTTCTGTCTGTTAGTCCAATTCTAACATAAACGTAACCTGTATTCGTGGACATACTGCCTGGCTGAGGCCTATACCTGGAAAAAAAACTGCATGTGAGTTAAGGTATTCGCTTCTCGTAACCTCAACATGGGCATCCTAGTTCCAGAGGAATGTTTCCAAATTTTGAATACAGGGTGGGCCAAAAATGACACCATTTTTGTATACCTCATAACTTCACCAAATATTAACGGATTTTCAAAATTCTTTCACTGTCAGAATCAGAAGACAATTTGCAATAAAATTTTTGTTATAGATTTTACCACACCCCTAGTGTGTCACTACACTACCTTGTGAAATGTCAGTGTCTTAAGAATAACAATTAAAAACAAAACGACTTTTGTAACAACCCATTTAAAAAAATTAACAACAAAAAGCAACGCACTTGTTGTCTCAGTTATTGTCTAAAAATTACATCTTTACAGTTTTCGCATCAAATTTTCAATGTGTTCGCCTTGCTGCTATACGACGCATCGAAGCCGGCGACGCCACTGACCAAAGGCGCGATTAACCAAACGCTGCGACACTTTGCCCCACTCAGCGACAATAGCTTTCTTTAGCTGGTTGACTGTCGTGAATCGTCAACATTGATAGGCCATCTGTTGAAGGGCATCCCAAACAGTCAACCGGATTTAAGTCTGGGTTGTTTGGGGGCCACATGCCAGGATCGATCAACGTTGATCACGCAACCGGTCAGTGGCATCGCCGGCTTGAGTGCGTCATCTGACATTTCACGAGAGAGTGTAGCGACACACTTAAGGTGTGGTGGGATCTGTAGTGACAGTTTCATTACAAATTGTCTCCTGATTCTGACAATAAAAAAATTTGAAAATCGGTTAATATTTGGTGAAGTTATGAGGCGTACAATAAATGGTGCCATTTTTGGCCCACCTTGTAGATTACTCGCAGCGTAATTCACGAGCGTAACCTCTGACGTCAATCGAAATAACAACTGCAAACATAAATAAACGCATCGCGCATTCCTTTCGCTACGACGGTGTGGTCTTCTTTTTCTAAATTTCTACAAAGCATAACAGGAGTAGCTTTTTTGCAATATGAGAATCGAAACAGAGAGGTCCTTATGACGACAGCACACAGAAGTAAGTAAGAAAGTTAGTAAGTAGTCTGCATTTGTAACGCGCCATATGTCAAAACAGAAGTTCGAATCGTAGGCGTAAGTAAGCGTCGCTATAATAAGTTTCCAAACATAGAAACACGCATAGTTTTCCGTTGCTTAAACACGCACAATTATTCAAAATTATTTGGTTTCCTGCATAAATAAGACATCGATGATCGAGCACATTGTATAACACGCTTAGCTTGCACTTATCGACATTAGAACGATGAAACCTCTTTCGGACGCGAAGACTGTTTGTCCATCTGACGCGCTTCGCTCGGCGCTGGTCCCTCGCCGCAGACGCTGAGCGTCGTCGCCGCTAACGAAAACAATTTATCTGACGGAATAGCTTCGACTGCTCGCTGTCTTATTTCTATTCTGTCTTGTCAAGACGAAACACAGCCGAGAAAAAAACGATCGCGTTCCGTCACAGTAAATTAGACCGTAAACAAAACACGTAGGTAGATGTACGTGAGACCGAAAACCACACTGAGCGCCCTGTTTCATTTCCTGTCACGCCGTCCTATCTTTACATCCTGGCGATTATCTGTCTTCTACGACGTAATCAATTTGATTACTATTGACAGCCAGTTTAGACCTACTACAGACGCTGCAATTACTGAATACAGTACCGTAGCTGCATAGTCATTTAGTTGATGCTCGCGTAGATTCGTAACTGTCGATCACAAAGTAACTAATTATAGCAATGCATGCAGCTATTCAATCAGTTACATTTATATTATTGCAGCTAAACTATTTGTTACAAAGCAATACAATAAATGGCATGTATAAAGCAGTACAATTACGCGGCTAGGCACTAGCTGTTTTTGTAACAACAGCTCACAACAGAAGTAACGATTTTTGAAAAAAAACTAGTACATAAATGATAAACGGTAAGACAGCAAAGCGATCGTGACAAATGCGAGCGTAGCAGACGAAGAAGTGATTGACAGACGGAGACTGACCAACTGGAGCTGGTTACTGTGGACTAGATGACGCGCGATTAGTGTAGCATTACTGGTCGTCGGCAGACTTAGTTCGGTCTGACATTGTTCCGTCACGAGCAGGCCTACTGCTGGCACACGACATGACTCGTTCACTCCGCACAGCTACACACCGTACAACATTCTCAATCGACATCTTTAGACATCTTCATTTAATGCAGCTTATGAGCACCAGAATAATAGTATTCCGTTGTTAAGTAGTCCAACTTAAGCATCTACATTTCTCTACTTAATAACGCATTATAAAATGCAGGATTTTAAGATTTCTATTCTTTTAAAATATCATTTATGCTTAGTTTCTATCGTTAAGCGCCGCCGCCAAGTACTGAAGGAGACATTATAGAACACTATGACTGCAATTGCGATTAATTATTTCACTTTTCACGTTCTGCCAAAATTAAATTACAACCGGTAATAATCAAGGATGTCCAACAAGGATCTACTGCAATTCTTCACTTATCGTATGAAAAAAAGCGGTGAGTGAACCCCATCTCAGAGTTATGGAGCGTCACTCCCCAGCCATATGGGATTATACACAGTGCTATCTCATTCATTCATTCATTCATTTTATTTTTTAGAAAAAAACTGACA
>Ga0209671_1002589_pt1 | contig 16716 bp, 10 predicted proteins | sample WorMetHERISLAND2_2_FD_187401 | JGI IMG/M metagenome (GOLD analysis project Ga0209671, IMG submission 187401) | Marine gutless worms symbiont microbial communities from Max Planck institute for Marine Microbiology, Germany - Olavius geniculatus... | ecosystem: Host-associated > Annelida >...
GGATATATAGGCACACGAAATACGTTCTTAAGTAAATATAATTTTATATTCGCCGTCTGCATGACATAGTGTAAAATGCGTACGTGACAACCTCTCACCGGATATGATAAAACCTCAGCGAAATTATTTCACAATATAACAAATACGCCGATAACAAAAATAGTACGTTATGTCACCAAATAGCAGGCTTAATCATCACATGGTCTGATAATACATAAACTGATTTTACACAATCATTTTGCCCATCGCAGTCTACTTAATATCAAAAACCACATGAAAATGAAAGTCTTTTATGGTTCTTTTACTCATAGCGCCACGAGTCAAAAAAGCAAAGATATACATCACCAGTTTTGTCATAACAGATATTAACAGATTTTCAAAATTATATTAGGCTACTAGCACACTCTCAGACAAAGATGCAATAAAGTAATCGTTAGAAATCCCTCCACAGCCGATACGCGTCGCTACACTACCTTGCGAAATAAAAATATCAAAAAAAATAGCCAAGTAATTAAACCCTATACACTACAGTGTCATTTATTGACACCATACGTCAGAAATTTTGCGAGTTTATTTTTGCGATATTGCGTCAGCCTCCAAGTCACACTAATTTTTTGGCAATGCTATTAATTTCAAAATAAATAAAATTGCTTGAAACTGCAGTAAACATTTCCAAAAGACGTCGGGTTTTAATACATTTTTGCGTACACAGCTGATCATCTGTCTACTTAAGCTAATATACCCCGTGAGCCTACAAGTATTACGTTTTTTTCTCAGCTGATCTCAAAATGCGGCAGGGAAAGAAAATCATCAAATCGGTTTACGACTGCCAAAGCTATCACATTTTGATCTACGCTGCAAATTAAGCATTGGCCTTTGGCAGAAACGAGGAAATTTGCTGCATAAAATTGCTGCATAGCATTACCACGTTTGCAAGCGTCAAAAAGTAATCTTAGGCATATTTGAAGCTGTATTCACTTAACATTTTCTATCGCGTCAGTAGCTAAGATTCTAAGGCGGTACGCGCACGTAAAAGCAAATTTAATATAAAAAAGAGAAAAAGTTTTTTTTTTGTTTTTGTCCTATATTTTACGTGTTTAACACACATAAAATATAAACAAAACAATGATTTCTGTTTTATTTCTATATCCTATGCAAAGTGAAGCAAAAACAGAAACAAAACCAAAACTAAGACAAAGCTGTCTAAAATTGTTTCATTTCACGTGTGAGCACAGCTTAACGCACCGGTCTAAACGAGTTTGTATCAACTAAAGTTAACTTTACTGTGAGCTAACAACATATTTCGCATAATAGCTTAACACTATTATCATATTTTACATTGTACCGTACAATAACAACACGAGCATTGATTGAGCGAAAGTTAACAGTCAATCACGAAAACAATACAACATGGATAAAGACGAAAATGTGCCGTTATCCGGACTGAAAGTTTATTTGAAACTATATCCAGTTCACAGTCACGGTGTTAAAGTTATCTCGTTACACATGTCGCAGAACTTTGCCACAGAACTGCGATTAATTTAGTGCTTTTTTATGATCATCATGATCATCATTTAATTCGCCAACACAGGTTCAAATAACAATACAATAAAGCGGTAGTGCGTCAGAAGCAACCGAGCAATATGATATGACTGCGCTTACAGCTGCCCACATGCAAAAGCTTTCAACATTGAATCTGACAATGTTTGAGCGGCAAATACATGTGTGTTTTTGCATACCGTCGGTGTGTAAAAATACGCGCGAAGATTTTTTTGCATAATTTCATATGTTTGAATTGCAACGCTGTTTCTCAGTTTCATAAGATCACTAAACACGTTTTCAAAGTTTGTTGCAAAACACATGTTCTAAATACACTGTTTGATTTATTCCATTCTTATGGCACTTTTAAATTTTTTAGACGTAAAAGTTAAGCTACTTACTGACATGTATTGTACATCCAAAACTGCAGTATCGGTCCTAAGATATAAAACTACAGTACTAACGATATGTGAGTACAAGTCGTGGCGGATCAGTAATCGTTTTACCTTCGATATGATGACCGATCAATGTTCCAAAAACATCCAATGGATCTTTTTTATTTAAAGCTGTGCTACCAAATAATGTATTTGTATTCTTATTCAGCAGAATAGTAGCTTTTATTCGAATATTAACATTCGTGTTAAGATCCTAATAGCTCGAGTGAGAATACGGCGTGATAGGCAGTTTAATACAATTTATAAACTTCACAATTGAAAGCACCCGCAACGCTTGGTGTTTTACGAGACACTGCTTTAGCGCAAGCAATTTCGCCTAAGCCTATAGCTGAACATTTCTCCCTAACGTGGTCTATCGTCTGCTTACCTGTCGTCTGTCACGAATGTGTAGCTTATTTACACGGTTTGACGGATTTACCTCCCACTTAGCAGGTACACTTCTTACGTGACTAGTTTGATGCAAACAATAATAGCGACCGGAAATTTAAAAAAGACATGCAACGTACCTAGCGGCCCTTTAATAAAAATTAAGTTCCAACGCCCTAACTGCATCAAATAGTGACTTATTTTCAAAAATGTTCACCAATATGTTTTGCCAAAAATTGCAATTAGGTGATTATTAATGATCCCATCATAATCCAAATGGTCATTACGCTACTTTGCCAAATACGCTCCCTGTCCGCTCGATCTTCATCGATGCACATTAATATTCATGACGTCCATGTTGAAGCATTGATTTTTGTGACGTCACGATGCATCGATGCAATCAACTCTCAAATATAGGCTACACGGTGTTTCATAATAGCAACCCCTTTTTCTTTCTTTCATAATTTACTCAAATGATGATCAATTTACTTAAATTTTTACCAGTTGCAGTTGAAAGGTATATCAATGCAAAATATTTTAACAAAATATGACAGTTAATTAAATATTTTTTGCTAGTCGTTACGTAACGCTGACGTCATAATGTGTCACGGGTACAAGCTTGCTAGTTTCAACCACCGATGGTTTCAACTGGTGCTGTAAGTTGCTACCCTGCTTCGACGGTAAACTTAATTTGCATCGCTGATGAAAAATGTTCATCGTGTCAGCACTAAGCAACATGGGGACATGAAATCAGGCATCTCGCGATCCAAAAACTCAACCTTCTCGAAAGCTCGGAGTGCTAGTGCACTGTCTTGCTCGAACATGTGAAAGTCCAAATATCTTTACGGACACGTAAATACGATTGCTTTGCACGTTTTTTTGTGGCCGCAACTGTAAAACTTCAAGAATTTGTCACCAATGAACCAGGTTTTTCACCATCGGAGCAGGGTAGCAACTGACAGCACCAGTTGAGACTAGAAAACTCGTGACACATTATAACGTCAGCGTTACGTCACGACTAACAAAGAATATTTAATCAACTGCTATATTTTGATGAACTATTTTGAATTAATATTTGTTCAGCTACAACTGATAAAAATGTCATGCAAATTGATCATCATTTGAGAAAATTATGAAAGAAAGAAAAGGGGTTGTTTTCTATGAAACACCGTGTAGTACAGATTATACGGTTGTCAAAGTTCGAGGCTTTCGTCCTCTTCCTCGATGCTTGGTCGCATTGCGCCGGCGACAAAGCCGTGGTGGTGAAGCGCGGAGCTTGTAAGATCTGAGCGATATACAATGTCCACTGGTCCTCGGTTGGAGGCTTCTCCAGCTTGTTGGTCCTTGGAAGTATCGCTCTGCCTCGAGCCTGATACATTCTTACGACGTCCGCCGGACAAATTTGGATCGTACTTAACGAACTCGTTAAAGAGGGCGTCGGTCTTGGCGTCGATGCTGTAGTCGCGGCTCAGTCCTCGCCTCTGACGAGGATCAGACAGCGCCTCACATGACGAAGACGCGTCTGAGGCCCCACTCCCGCCGCCCGACGTCGTCGAAGGCTGTTCCAGACTGTTGTCGCTGGAGCTCGGTTCACCGACGACCTCGGAGTAGCCGTGGACAGGCGGCATGGGCGCTGGCGGGTGTGATGTGGTCTCCGTCAGACTTCCGCTGTGGTGAACTTCCTGCACTTGTTTCTTGCTGCGGTATTCACGTCGCCGTTTCGACGCGGTCTTTATGTTGCCGCGGCGGATATCTTGACTGGATGCGGTCGTGTCATAGTGGGGCTGTCTGGCGTGGGTTCGGGTTAAGTGCGTTGATGCACTCGACTGAATGGCTGACGGTAAGACACCGGACTTTGCTGCGTGCACAAAACGCTCCTGACGGTGCGTCAAACCTCGAGCGGCGTCAGTCGTCAACAGCTGATGGTGACTTCCCAGCAGCATTTCCTTGCAAGCTTCGTGTCGTGGAGACAGCGACGTCATTGACAGAGTCGCCATCGTCGCCGATACTGTTTCCGGTCCGACGAATTTACTTCCGGTAGAGCTAGTGGGCGACGCAAACGTCGTCTGGTCGCGCGTCGAGCCATCTGATGACAGAAGGCCGGGAGACGGTGGCGGCATTGCGGGGCTCGGATGAAGAGATTGTCCGCCAGCATACACGGCCTGCGTGTTGAAACTGGCGGTCAGACCGCACTGCGGTTGAATGTCCTTAGTAAACACTTCGCCGCTGTTTGATCGTCGGTGATATTGGTCTGACACTGGCGTGAGCTTCGAGTCCCTTTCAGTCCAACTGGACGACCGACATTCCGAGCTCGACGCGCGGCGAAGTGGAGCTATAATTGGAAGCGAGATCGGTGCTTCTGCGTCACCCCTGACGACCGCCGACGTCTTGGACAGGAAGCTGCCAGCCTGCTGGCGTATCCGGTCGAAACTAGACGTCAGCGCTCTACCGACGGTCTGCGTCCGTTCCGCAAACTTCCCCAGAAACGCGGCTTCTGCAACGAATGGGATGTTATGCTGTTTTTTTGGATTCGAGTCGTCGGCTGTCGGCTGCTGACCGCTACCGGTGGAAGATATGCCGGTGAAGAACTCGCTGATGCTGCCGTGGCCGAGCGTCTTGGCGCCCGACGTCGCCTCGTCGAGGTGTTGCTGCGGTGCAACGGGTTTGGCATCAGGGACCGCCAGCTGAAGCACAGGTACCACGATCTTCTTCGGCTGCGGAGACGTGGCGCCAAACTTCATCGGAAGACTCGGTACTTCGAGCGAGTACTGGGGTCGACCGACAACTGACGTGGCGGGCTGAGTGAGCAGTCCGGGTGGAGCTCTATCCATGGATCGCGTCCCAATCGTCGCCAGCAAGGACGCAGTGGCTGCTCCGGCGCCGGCGGCTGACTTGCCGAGGGACTGTTGCGTCTCGAGGGACTTGTATCCGCTGTCGTCCCTCATCTGATGTAGCTTGTGGCTGCCGGCGCTCGTCGACTTGTCCGTGCTGTCCGTGTCCATACTGCCGCCGCCTCCTCCGCTACCAGCCGTTGCAGCTCCAGTCGCCGACGACGACGAGTCCATGGACGTAGTGGTGACTGGCTCGCCGGATCGACTGCGACTGGTTGAGTCCGAGATATCGGTCGGCACGCTGTCAAAGCTGTTTTCGGCGGCAGCACGTGCTGCCTGGGTGGTCTCAGCGACAGCTTGGGTGGTCTCAGCGACGAGGGTGGTACCTGGCTGTGCAGAGCTCACGGCTGGTGTCTGCTGGCGTTGTGTTCCACGCGGCATGATTGTTGCGATGCCGTATCGCTCGCGCCGACTGTTGGCCGGGCTTCCCTCCCCTGCACCGCCGCCGCTCGGCCGAGAACTGTGATGACCCGCCGCGGTGGGTGGCGTCTCGACCGGTGGTTTCTCGGGTGACCTCGGTATGACGGTGTCCAGTGACCCTGGCGCCGTGCGACTGGTCGCGGCGTGAACAGTGGTCGCCGTCTGACGGACAAGTTGTTCGGCGCGGTCGACTGAGTGTACCTGCACGCCGCTCGGTGACGGCGCCACGCGGTACAGACGTCGAGGTGAGACGGACGAGTCAGCTGACGACCAGGTTGACTGAAGACGAGCCTCGGTCCAAGGAGACATCGTCCTGCATCAACAACATTAGCAACCATCACTGCAGTTTCGCGTTTATCAGTTTATCGGTAATATGTGTAAAACCATCGTGTTACAGGCCGTAACAGACCCTTCCCCAACGGCGTCAATGGTTAAGAACGTTGGGGGCCAAAAGTTGCAGTTTTCCGATAGACAAATGCAATGTCCCGACAGAGTAGATAAGGATGCTCAAAATTTTAACTTTGTTTTTTAATTTCTCCAAAATGGGGATTACCAGACCCATTTTTATGTCTTTGAAAGAGAGTTTTTCGACAGGCTAAACGCCGGGATGGAGAGTCAAAATTTAAGTACGTGTTAATCGCTAGAGGGCAACACTGTGGAAAAAAGACATCTCCGTTTAAGTATGTGCTCTGCGAGTACTGTGAGGTTTGAAAAGAAACACGCAATTAGTCCGCCCGGAAACGGTAGTTTCGGGAGCGAACTTATGTTTTACTGCAGATGTTTTGAAATTTTTTTTCTTTTCAACGCGAGATCTCCGAGATGCGTCGGCCGACTGCGCAAAATTTGGCACGGTGATCAGACCTCGGCCAAGTTTTATAATGCCGGTCCAAAATTTCGGGAACCCTTTGCCAAAAAAATTAGAAACCAAAAACATGCAAAAATTTGGCACGATTTTGGACGACTTCAAACTTCGGCGCTGAATATCTTCGAAACGAATGAGGATATTCAAAATCGGACAAGCGCGTCATCGACCGCGAAAAAAGTCCAGTGAACTTTGGTCCACAAATTACAAAGATCTCGATGTTGAATCATAACCACCCAGATCGACTTTGGAAGACCATATTTCGGCCCTTAAGGGGTGTTGCGCCCTAAAATTTTTACACGCGCTAAAGAATGAACAATTTTGCTAGCGGACCCCTTATTGGGAACGGGGTCCGCCTTACAATTTTTAAAGGGGGTCAAAAATTGGCTTAAAATTTAGTAAATGCGCGCCTATAACATTAGCGGTAGTAAAAGTAGGCCCACCAAACTTTGCCACGTGACGTGCCCCTAGGCGGAAATGATAAAGCGGGTACAACTTTTCGGGGGTACCGCATTCTCAAAAGTTGGGAGGGCACAAAACGTCCAAAATTCAGTGTGATTTAAAACAACGTTCAAGTTTAACTGCAGATATCTTTGGAACGGATAGAGATATCGATAAGATATTAACGGCGTTATCAAGCAGAGTTCCTCAAGTACAAAAAAATAGTGAACTTTGGTCCACTAACAAAAATGTTATGAGCGCGCATGTTGACCCAACCTATAGTCGACATTGCGCGTTTTGCGTATGCTAATGCATTTGAGTTCGCGCCACGTGATTTTGCTACCGGGGGAATTTCACCCTTCCCTTGAATTTTTCCTCAATCAGACTTACGGCGCCGAGCGGATTCACGTTGAACTTTGCCTAAAATTTTCAGTTTTTATTTTGTCTGAACTACGTACGCCTACATTACACCGCGGTTTCTAGCTCGGTATAACTAACTCACTGTCTGGCTGGGCTGATAGGTACTCTAGGTCGGTGGTAGACGCGTGCGCCGCCGAAGTCATCGTCGTCGTCGGCCGTAGAGAACTCGGTGATGCGTAGAGGATCTTTAACGTTTGGCAGACGACGCCTGACGACATGTGGCATCGCTACCTGCGCCGGCTGCATTCCTTTCTGTCTCTGCAGCAGATATCGATCCTCGTAGCTGTGAACGCGCCTTGTCGGCCGCTCGATGCTGGCTGATCGACGCGTGTCAACGGCCGAGTGCTCGAGACTCGTCCACTGACGCTGGTCGCGCTCTGCCGCCGCCGAGCACTCAGACACCGGATGTCGAAGCACGCGACATCGACGATCTTCCGGTCCCGCCGCCAGCCGCTGCCGCTGCCCTGGCAACTGCCGCGGCACAACCACTTCCGGTCCGCGTTGATCACGTGGTCGTGGCGACAAACCGGAAGTAGTTCGGGACGGCGCCAGCTCGGAAGCGTCACGGTGCACGTCGGCGACGACGGTCGTTGAAGCGGAAGTAGAATGTCGCGTAAGCGGTGAAGATGGCGCCATGCGACCGGAAGTTGATCTACGCAGCGGCAGCGACGACATTCGCTTCACCGGAAGTTCAGCGCCGACCGGCTTTAGTGTCGACGGTGCCGTTACTTCCGGCCTTGTGTCGAAACGCTGAGCATTACTCGGCGTGACGTTTGTTGTACTACAATAATTGACGCATCGCTTTTTATCAACACAAACGCACGCAGAGTACAGACACATAAACACAGATAGAAGACAAAACTATGTTATAGCAAATATGGCTATAGACTAAATCTGGCTACAAACATTTTAACCCATTGCGCTGCGTCCTCAAACATGTTTAATCTAGCTATTTATTGCTCGGCATTTCGAAACCAAAGCACGGCTGATAATATTTATCGACAATTATCTATATTATTTTAAACATTTTTTCGATGCAGACGTTTTGTTGTAAACGTTACTCATTTCAGTCTCGTTCAAAGTAGTAGCGCAAGATTAAGTTGGCAGCTTTTCTATTAGTTGAGTGCAAACGTGCGACGTATCATAATAATACTAGAGCCGGCAACTAATACAAGTTCCGGTCTGCAAAGGTCACGTGACGTGTGACGTCAGAATGTCGCATGCGTCGTGAAACTGAAACAGCTGGCGCATTTGTATTGTGTATTGTTTGCGGATATTCTTGCGGCTTCCATCGATCACTAGGCGGGCCAGCGTCTGACCGCATCCCATTCAGAAAGTGCAATATACGTCCAGCAGGCATTGTCCGAGTATTATCAACCCCAAGCGCAGGTGCGTCCGTAATTATATGTACACAATGCTTAATGCCTAATGCACACAGCCAACGACCACACGTATAAGCACACGCCGTCGCTGTGAGCTACGCGATTTACCTTTGTGAAGTTGTCCGTATGGGAGAAAAAGAGATTGAAACACGAAAAAATGTTAAATAAAACGAAATTCTTTTGTTCACGTTTCATTTTGGTTTCAGACGTTTACACGTATGAAATATAACATAGGAAAAGAAATGGGCCAAATCACAAACAAAATTAAACAAAAATTGTTCTGCTTCTGCTATATTGCTGTTTTACATGCGCACAGTTCAAGTAGGTAAACAGATATGTAACTAATAGTAATTAATCAGTTCAGTTTGCTTTGCTACATCATTTATTTGGCCTAAAATGAACTTAGAAAACATATTAAACGGTTTAACTCGTTGCTGTTTATGACACAATTAGCATATCCATTCCAGACTTTCTTATAATATATTAAATGTTATATGAAGAAGATAATGTTCATACGAACACAGAGTCTGTCCAATGCATTTCGATAGTTTACAGTATATGTCCAATCAGTGAGCCGTTTAGACCGGTAGAAAAAAATCAAACAGTTTAATTTAATTGTACAGCAGCAAAGATCCTTTCATCCTTCTGTATTATTTTGACTAACAACAGACATTGTTAGTCACGAGACCATTCGATCCGTCACCAGCGCTTTACTATAAAAAGTCCATCGTCACCATGCGTCTGTCTTGCACCGTTATGGAGATATGGAGCCTCAAAGATAATGGGGTCACGAGTTTGACCTTTTGGGGTCACGTGACGTCATCAATCACGAAAGAAAAATGGAAGAAGGGAAAGAGAAAGAAGAAGGGGAAGGGCAGGGAAGAGAAAGGGAAAAAAGTGGAAGGGAAAAAAGAAAGGAAAGGGAAGGAAAAAAAAGAAACTTGAAAAAAAGGGGAATAGAAATGGAAAAGGGAAGGGAAAGGAAAAAGAGGAAAAGGAAAGGGTAAGGGAAAGGGGAAGGGGAAAGAAAAGGAAAAAGTAAAAAATAGGGGAAAAAGAAGGGGAAAAAGAAAGGAAAGGGAAAGGGAAAGGGGAAAGGTAGATAAAGGAAAAAGGAAGCGGAAGGTAAAGAGAAAAGGAAGCGGAAGGGAAAGGAAAATGGGAGGAAAATGCAAGGGAAAAGAAAAGAGGAAGGAAAAAAGAGATGGAGAAAAGGAAGGAAAGGGGGTAGGAAAATGGGGAAAGGGAAAAGGGAAAGGAAAGAAGAAAGACAAGAGGAAAAAAGAAGGGAAAGGGGAAAAAGGGAAGGAGAAGGGGAAGGGAAAGGAAAGGTGGAAGGAAGATAGCTTAAGAAACATTGGACGCACGGACGCACGCAGGAACGCACGGACACTCAGGTGATTTTATACTCTATCCGATGCTATGCATAGCATTGGACAGGCAACAATCGAAAAATTATTTTTTGTCATAAACTGGTTCTTCTCTAGAGTCTAGATTTCTCTGAACTATCATCGCTCTTTGTCTATTCACGCAATTTTATAATAGAAAATGGAAACCTTATGGGGTGTTTACATGATTTAGCAAACATCCAGCAAATTTCCAGCAAGATAATGTATTCAACATACATGTGCCAATGCTGGACGTTTGCTGGACGTTTGTTGGATCGTGTAAACATCCTATTAGATACCGATATCAATACAGATTTCCTAGGCTTACGTGTCGCAGCAGGAAATGCTATGCACACCTGCCATCACCTTTCATAACAATTCTACACACTGCCTTTAACGATTTTGCAGCCGCAACATAACAATCATTTTCACACATAGTAGCGTATAGGTTATAATTTACACGCAATATAGACGTGTGCGTGCGAATGCGTAAAATCAATTTCAACACACAATACGCCAGTTCTTCGTCAGGTGCAGCCACGTTATTTTTGCTTATTATTCATTCTGGCAAATGTGTGCACTGGCGTGCTTGTGGTATTGCGAGTCGTCCGTCCGTCCGTCCGTCCGTCCGTCTGCTTGTGACGCTGATGTATCGTAGTAGTGTAGTGTCAGTTACGTGAAAAGTAATTAGCTCAGAGTCTTCGCGTTTCAGAAAGCCAAGTTTTGTGCATCAAAGTAAGTAAGTAAGTAAACAGCATTATATAAAGTAACGTTAAATAAAACTTCATATACGTATAGTTGTTTATTATTTCTGACTCAACGTGTATGAAAACGTAAATCCGCAAAAATATCAAGTCCAATGTGTTCGTAAAATCGACTCCAATATTTCCATCATTATATCCATATAGCAATTGTGCTGGTTACCCTAGAGTAAACTTAGGCCTACGAATGTTTCTCTCGCATTCTTTTACACTTTCGAAATTGCGAGCATGTGGGCCTATAATAACAAGCACCAAGTCTTATTTGGTAAACGGCGTAATCGCCGATTGACGCCGTAACCTGGTGCTGTTGTCGTATTAGTGAAATGCTTAACCTTTAGGTGAATCATAAATAACCAATTGCAACTTTTGGCTGGGATTTGACCCTCAAAATGTTCCCTTCTCTTGGAAAGGGACATCATGTGAAACAAGGTGTCATAAAACCTCACACGTGTACCTGCCAAATAGCATTCAAAATTTAAATCCGTCGGTTTGAACAAAATGCACGAATGTGACAGACGACTGACAGACAACAGACCGCGCTAGGAAAAAATGCGTAGCTGTAGGCAAAATCGCTTGAACTGCAAAAAGCGACTTCGCTTAAAAATCAGAAAAGTAATCTGCAAAAACATGCTTTTTATGAATAAAAACAAGTAGCCTAAGTTGTATTAAATGTTGGGCTATAAAAAGTAATCTAAAATTTTCGTAGTGGTTATTAAATTAAAATTCCAAAATTTATGTAAACACTCGGCGCAGCTTTTTTTACTTACCATCAAAATCGATAAAAGTAAAATGCTCTTCACCACAACATGTTGCGGATAGCCTCTGTAGTACGCTTCTATACTTTCCACTCCCCATAAGCCGCATGCGATCACACACGAGCAGAATGATGATGCGTGGGTTTCTAATTACTAGTTGGTCTCCTTTTGACGAGAAACGATTAGTGCTGCACGCTATACTGACATGAACGATATATATCGCGGTTTGCGATTGCGTCGCAGTGTCAAATCTCTCAGTCAGCACAGCCAGTTAATAACTGCAACAGTTAGTGCTTATTAATGTGTGTTTTCAACTGTTATTTGACGATGCGATTGAATTAGCATCTGACGTTGTAAATGTGAAACACAATTTTATTGGCGAGTTTTATAAATCCGGCTTATTTGCCCTGTACCGGTATGTTATAGTTTAGTGAAACAAATGCACAGAAAAAAAACAGAAAGTACCCGAAACATGCTTATACATACAGCTAAAAGCGCGAACTGCACATTTTCGTTTGTCAAATTTATATTGAACAGCAGACTCAGTCACGACCACGGTATTTTGTTTTGACGGCGACATTTCCCAGTCCGCGCAACACTAAAGTACGGAACACTGTCGCGTAGGACTTGAGCCGTTAACCCAAGTGACGGTGACGTGACGATTGAGATTTGAAAAGAATTTGAGGTGCAATAATTGCGTTTTGTTTCAGACTCCCGCGACCTTTCTGCGACAAAATATCACGTCCCACGGTCGAACACAGCGGTGCGGGCATATACTAATACGCACGTGGGCAGCAATCACTGACGCTACTTGACATTTGAACGACCGAACACACGATCTCGTGACCTTTGTAGTTTGTATACGGACCAAACACATTGCTTGCAATAAGGAAAATTTTTTTATTCATTTTCTGTGGTAAAAAACAACAGAACAACCTTAAAAATGATGAAACCCAGAGTTAGTCTGTCTGCGGTATACTGACTATTTTATTTGTATTGATGTGTCTTTAACTTTTTTGTTTTTCTTCCAGCCACAATAACAACGTTTGCATAGCTTGCTGTGCTTATGCGTTGCTAAAAACTGCACGTCCGATGCAATAACAGAAAGCTAGCATGTTACACAAGACTGTAAAATCCGCAACACGAAATGGCCGCCTATCAAAACAAAAAAACAACGACATTAAAGACGAAGAAGGAAAGAAAACCTGTTGCTGGCGCTAGCGTCAGTGGCATGGCGGGTTGCGGGCGACGAGGGTACGTCACAGCTTGACAGTATAAACGAAACGTGTCGGTTATGACCGGCCGAGCGTATGGCTTCATCCACGCTGCTTCCTCGTCGCACGGCAGGCATCCGTCTCTGCTCAACGCCTACCATGTCGCCGGCTGCCGCACGGGTTGACCCTACTCTGTCGGCAGCAGTGCAAGAGTTGCTGCTGTCACTGTAAGGTTACCACCAACTGTAGTGGTTGCCCCTACGATGTGGCCAGGGGTTGCCCGTACTGTGTTGGCAGCACTGTCGTGTTTGCCGCGGTGTCTACCATGTCGCCGGCTGCGCTGGTGCCACTGGTCTCGCTGGATGACCTGCCGTCCAGTCGGAGTATTCGACGATGTCGACTGCGTGACCTGGCGACGGCAGCGTCATCGTCGACGTTTGACTCTGTAGAAGACTCACTCTTGCACCGCTGAACGGAGTCACCGCCGACCACCGACCCTGCAGCACAGACAGCTCAAATCAATTAAATCACATTTATACAACGCCATTTCGCAAACGAATCACGAGCACATAATGGCACGTTTACTATGGGCAATGCGCCCTGATTCTTTCTGAGACTTTGGCGCTTTATAAATCATTTACTTACTTACTTACTTACTTACTTACTTACTTATATCAAACAGTTCAGTTTTAAGCTACCTTAAAAGTGCTGAGAAGTTCGGCGGATCTACAATGCGACAGTGAGTTCCAGGCAGGAACGCTAAAGATTTTCTTAGTAGCCCAATGCAGAGACACGGAACGTCATCTGCCATACCGGATCACACAGATACAGGTGAACGCGTCCCACCTTAACCCCAGTCAGACAGGCCGGTACTCGATTTATGTCCCTTGAGAGACGGAAGGCTGAGTTGACCTGGTTTAGATACTTGTCCGTGAACAGTCACCCATCCACGTAGTAACTACTTGATAGCGACCTGACCGGAAGTCAAACACATCAATACAAACCGCGACTTCTTGATCGTAAGCCTAACGTCCTATTTACGTCACCACGTACTTATACAGACCTTGCAACTCAGCAAGACAAAATCAATTCGTTACTCAATAGAGTCCTTAGCGCATGCAGTTTTGATCGAACTCCCATTGCCTACCTATCTATATTTTACCGAGAATTACAGTAAACATGTAAACTTGTAAAATACAGAGAGAAACAGTAAGGTTTTGCTGTGGTAGGTCCATGGCGGAATGACACTCGCAGTATAGTTTCACTAGCCGCTAACGTGCTCAGTATACGGCCGTTCTCCTTACTTACCGAAAAAACTAACTATCAACTTGTTTACGTTCACGTTGACCCGGCTTACCGAGTATGTGACAAGTTTCTAAATACCAAATTACTCCAAGGGCGACTGACAGCCCCAGACCGAAGCGGTATTCCCACTTTCCAGTGAGGTTTTGAGACTGAATGGTCGCTGGCGAAGTAAGAACACGCTCACCGTCAGCGTTGGCTTTGTAGCGCGCGAAGGCCAAGTCGATCTCGTTAAACCCGGCCACAGCCGCCGCAGCTGTAGCGACTGTTTGCGCCTGCATCCTGCAAGTACAGTAAATACCACCACCATCATCACAGTGGCGGGAAAATCCCTGTCACGTGACCTGATTGCCTTACTTACTTAACTGCGTACTTACTTACTTGCGTGTTCAGGGCAAGTCGGGAGCAATTTGTACGGCTTATCTTGTCAGCGTGACGGCTCAACGCATCGAGGAAATCACGTAACTGATTATTTATAACCACGGCGTATTAGAGCGATATCGATCGACGGCAATTTGTTTTAAATTCGACGTTTAAAGTTGCAGATTTAATTTTATTCAATCGTATATTTTGTTCTGTTTTCATTTTACTCTATTATTAAAAAGCAGTTAATGAGAAAAATTATACAGCAGCATATGGAACATTATTTTAAAAAGCTAGCGACACTCGCAGAGCATAATATAAACCACCTGTGGCGTAAGCTTAGACGCTCATTGAAAGTACTTATTTCCCGATCCGCCACAATCGACCAGACACAATATAGGCCTTCACCGTATAGCTCGTTAGCTGCTGATTGTTATCTTGCTGAGAGTAGAAGGCTGGTTGGCCTTGTGAGTACACGGTAGGCCAATAACTTAAATTTGAAATAAATGCAGCAATCTTTACAAGTTCAATACTTGCTCAAGGTTGTCGTTTGCAGTGGACCGAATAAACTATGATAATCTTTATTCACCAACACAATGCGGTAGGTAACAAAACAAAAATACATAAAACAGTTACTAGGCTACGGCACATCACAAACACACATGACCTTAACTATACAGAGTATTCTAACAAATTAACGTACAGCGTTGAAGTTCAAGTTTGTTTACAAATTTCTGAAATCTACAAAGGATTATTTCACTGGGTAACTTAAATCTGAAATAAATGCAGCAATCTCTACGAGTTCAGTACTCTAGCTGCATTTTAGAGTACTCTTTTGTCGCGTTAGTCAAAAGTAAAACGAGATAGCAGATCCACGTTGTAAGCAAGTAGGCCTAATACACTGCACGTTAATGAGGACAAGTATTTGGGTGAGAAATGACTAGAAACAACGAACGATAGAACGGCGCCGACAAAACTTGTCAAACTGTAAATAAATAACGAAGTCGCTGTTGTCGCTGATTACATGTCGACTTTCTGCAGTGTCCACTCTGTTTACACGAATAAGTCGCGCGAACTTGACGTTTTCCTAATTAGCAACAATAATCTAAAACGGCACCTTAGCCTACTTCCAAAATTTTCCACAAAGTCATTGCTAAAAATAGTGACTTTATAACTAAATCGAAAGTACTGCCAGAAATAGACGAATAGCATGCTGGAACATGAGATTCAATAGAACTGTTCAATTACTGCGCTTTACGAGAACCTTTGCAGATAGGAGTTAATTAATAGTTAGGTTACCCAATAATGCATTTATCACGGAATAGAACGTGGCTGACTGACGTTAAGCCTGCGCTACTGCACAATGAATAAGCAACATTACGTATGCAGTAAAAACGTTTTATTGAATTAATTATAATTTTCAGAAATTGACGGGTTAACGCCGTGAGTTTTGTCTCTTGTTCAGTTTTTTTCTAAACACCGGGAACTGTAAGGACGCCAAGTTAACGTCAAGTTAACGTGAAGTCGACGCCGGCGGCTTGTAAAGATCCGGACGATGCTGGCCTAAGCCGTCTTGAATCATTACTTCCTAGAACCTAGCAGCCTACAGTCTTCCATACGGTTAGACCAGCACGGCAACTCATGTATTATTGACAGCGGCGATCTGGACGGAAGCGACATCTCGCCCTGGCGAACAATTGGCACCCCTAGAACTCCGACTCAACATTGGATTCAATCTAACTTCAGTTTCTTCTCAGCTACGCAGAAATTTCTTACCACGCATAGTCGCATACACAGAAATAGACAGCTTATCGTAAGCAACCATAACATGTGTTTTTAATTATTCTGAAATCCGGCAGGCAGCAAAATAGAATGTTGCCGTAATCACTTATTGTCAAATCGATATTCTCACTAAAAAACAATATTTATTGCTACTTTTTAAATCACTGATAATGCGATCCCGATAATATTTTTTAATTTGCAAAAAAAGACATTGTGCGCGTAGAAAAAATTGTACGCAATCTTGAATCTTCAGACATGGCTAATGCGGTGTATACGGACAGAAGGCTACCAGATAAAAAGCCAGCGTATATACGCGACAATTGCTTGAAAAATTAATTCAGTCAGCGGCAAGCCAAGATTGAATCAGTTTCAGTT
>Ga0209671_1002592_pt1 | contig 16712 bp, 8 predicted proteins | sample WorMetHERISLAND2_2_FD_187401 | JGI IMG/M metagenome (GOLD analysis project Ga0209671, IMG submission 187401) | Marine gutless worms symbiont microbial communities from Max Planck institute for Marine Microbiology, Germany - Olavius geniculatus... | ecosystem: Host-associated > Annelida >...
GGAGTATATGACATCAGTCTAATATTGACGACCGACCGACCGACATCCGACGACCGACCGACCTCCCTTCCTGGAAGAACTTTGAATGGCCATATGTTAGCAACTGATAATCCGATCCACTTCCGGTTTGGTTCTAGGGTGGGGTTGTCGGGGTCGACCAATTCAACAGTGTCATTTTATATTTCCGGCCAACTGACCTTCGTTGCCATGGCAACGACATTTGAGACAAAATGGACTATAACTCGACTTCTGTAAAAGGTATCTGCGAAATCTTTGCGTCTATAAAAGGTTTTTCTAAGTTGGGCCATTAAACGCTGCCAAGCAAATTGTTGCCATGGCAAACAAATATTAAGGCGAAATGAGCTATAACTCGGCTTCTGTAAAAGGTATGTCCCAAACTTTAGTTGTAGTTGTAGCAGCAGCAGCAGCAGCAGCAGCAGCAGTAGTAGTAGTAGTAGTAGTAGTAGTATCGGCGGTTAATGTGCGCGGAGTATACATTAGATTGGTTACAATCTAAAGTATTTCTTGTTACATGTAACGTCATCAAATATTTACTTTCACTAGCTGCATCAGCACCACAACATTTTAAACGTGTTGTGAAATATAGCCGGTATAAAAATCAAAAATACTGAAAGTTAAAAATTAATTGTAACTCAGCTTATTCTGAAGCTGACCAGCTTTTTCTACACACGCTTTTAGGGTGTAGATGGGATCACCAACAATTTCAAATTCACTGTGGAGTATATCGTGATGCTATTTGGAAAATATTTCAATTTGATACAGTTATGACATTAAAGTAGGCCGAGTGATTGTTTTTATTTGGCCACGCTGTAACCTACATTGTCCATGCCATACATTGTCCATGCCATTCACGACCTGGACAATTGTCATCAGCTGAAGAATAATTGTCACTCTCACAGTGTTGATGACAGTGAGTAACTATCAGTCGATGCGCCCACAGGGACGCTCAGATCAGTGCAGTAACAACGGACACGAAACAACCTCTGTTGTAGAAAGCTGGGGACAGAGTCATGTGGCGTACTGGCGACCTAATCAATGCGATGCCACTCCTATGGTCGCTACTGATTGCCAGTGAGGCAGCGAGACGGCGTTCAGAGTGCGGAGTGCCCAACACTTGTTTGCCGACATTTCTACATGAACTGTCTCGTATTAACCACACGAACGGTAACGGGCAACGTGTCAGAGTAATATTTGTCGATTCCGAAGTCAATTTGCTGCTCATACTCTAATGCTGCCTGCCATACTCTGGGTTTCTAAGAGTATAAACTTGCGTGTTTTAAAAAAGTAACAAAAGACGTTACATAATGCAAAAGCAACTTCCTATTTTCCTCTGTAGAATGCGATTGCTTTATAGCGAGAGACAACATAGCCGCTATTAGCAGGTCCGGACTATACAGTAACTCTACCGTTCGTCACGCGGTCCATCGCGTCTCTGTCAGATCCGAGCGTCTGATGTTGATAATGCTAGCACGGCTATTTCCAGCGGTGAGCAGTAGTCTCGCGGTCAGCTGTCAGATATCTTCAAGCGACGATTACGTGCACGACTGAGCGCATGAAAGACAGGACCGGTCCAAGAAATCCATTACTTCACATTTCCTTCATTAGGCGGCCCTCGCGTCAGGAAGCAGCATTACGCACTAATAGAACTCAGTTTGTCCGTCCCTCCGTCTGTACTGTCCGGCTTATAACTCAAAAAAATACTGCAGTGGAAATAGGCCTGACATGCACTACAATGACGCATGGTCTTCAACTTAATAATTTAAGAGAGTTGTCCTTATAAACTACCGTAGAGACAAACTGCCTTTCGGCGTCGAGGGCAATAGAAACTGGTTTATGTATGCTCATGTGTTAATTTAGAAAAAAAATGTCAGCCCAATGCCCAGGTATTATGCCAACTTATGGAACAAGCTAACATTGGACATCAGCTGAGCTCTGCACTGTCACTGTCGGTTGTCAGGCAGCGTCTCAACTTCTCAAGCCCATCTTGTTCTGCCGTTCATAGCAAGACTTAGGCTACTTATCTGACACTTTGGCACCATACTGCCAGGCGTAGTCCTAAATTCAGTCTATTTAGATCATGCTAAACTTCTCTATGATAATGATGATGATGACGGTAAATCATGCTCATGTACAGAGTGACTAAGAGTGCGGAGAGACAGAGAAACCAAGAGAGAGAGAGAGAGAGAACAGGAGAACTGTAACCAGCTGGTAGATGCTGAGCGGTACGACGACGAGCGCCAGCAGGAAGTCGGTGACGGCCAGACTGGCGATGACGCGGTTCGACATGTTCTGGAGGTGTCGCTGCAGCAGCAGGGCCAGTAGAACGAGACTGTTGCCGACAACGATCCACACCGGGATAACGGACAGTGTCAGCAGAACCCAGTGTGGAGACGACGTCCATGGTGATGTCGCAGTAGAGTGGTTGACGCGTTCCAGTTCCGTACAGTTCATTCCGCGCACGACTTCCATCGACGTCAGCCCCGCTGAACCGTAGTAAGCGATCAGAAAGCTACGAGATATTTGGTAGTGTATCGCTATAAACCAGTTTTAGAATAATATCGCTGGTTTTTTCTCGTCAATAGAGTTGTCCGCGTCGATCAGTTCTAATTGATATCGCCCCGATTCTGTGATATTCGAATCCAGTTATACGTCGCACGCTATATAATCTGACGCGTGTCGTCTGTGCGCAGCAGCGTCAGTTGATTTGATGATAATTAATATTCGACTTCGTCCATAGCTCGTTCTGATGATCTTCGGCGTCTTGCAAGTTGCAACGAAATCGCCATTTTCATCCTATCTTAAATATACTAAGCCGAATTATTCGCTATAGTCAGCAGTAATCTAGAAACGACGTGACGTTCGTACTGAGACGTTTCTGCGAGTAATGAGCTGTTTGACATTAGTCGGCATTTCATTTCTCTCTGTGAAAGCATCTCATGCACTTTTAACGCAGCGCCGCCTCAACGCGTCGTGCACTGGCTGCCCAGCGCCGAAAAATAGTGATGGGTCGATATCAGAATTTCAACTTCGATACGATATCGATAACATATTGACATAATCTCGATATATTACAAATGTATAAACATTAATTGGTTGTTTAACCTGTACTTTACATCAACTCGATACTAAAATACTTGAAAATAGGCTACTGCTAAGAAAGTGTCTGATATCTCCTTAGCGGCTCAGCCAAGTGCCTCAGATTCGGCCACTGGCTGACATTGTGCGCTATCAATATTGCACTAACTTTCTTACTTACTTACTTACTTATAAAAGTAAAAAAGTAAAGATAATGTATAGCTCTCAATACGAAACCTTTCACAGAGCTAAGTAGCATCACCTGCCATATGGGATCACACACTGTTACCTGCCACCCGACACAGGCAAACGCGCGAACGCGCCCCACTTTAACCCTAGCCAGACGAGCCGGTACTTGATTTATTTACCCTGGAGGGATGAAAGGCTGAGTTGACATTGGTGTTAGTTATATACCACAAGATGGTTTATTTGTCCGCAGACAGTCACTCATCCAAATAGTAACCACCTGATAGTGTTCCGACCGGGAATCGAACCTACGACAATTCGATCCTAAATCCGACACCTTACCTCTACACCATTAAATTACCATCTTCTATAGTGCTGCTACTGTCAACAGTATCGGAATTATATTAAATAAACGTTGTAAATTGGCTGTAGAAACTGAATATCACGCCAAGTCAAAGCATCAAATCAATATTTTCCGTTCGATATTGAGTTCTACGATACGATGCTATGTTTCTACATGTACATCGAAGCAGCATATCGACATTTCGATGCAATGACCCATCACTAGTAGCGGCATCGCACGACAGGCTGGTGCGCGTCTGCTCGGAGTTGTCGTAAATAAATGCATGTCGTCGCGTTTACGTGCAAGCACAGTAGCACTGCGTAGCTTGACGCTACGCATCATCGAGTCCACGACGTCAGTGCTGTTGTCGTCCAACACTAGCTGGTTGATTCGTCTCCTGTGATCGGTTAAATCTAGGCCACGTGACTTATGACACCGTCCACGCTTCGTTAATGTACTACACTATCCCTCCCAGTACTCTCATTTCATTTCTTTCCTTTTCACTGTCCGTTTTCTGCATAATGCCTGGATTTTCAGCATGGTTGAACTAAGTTGTCTATCCATCAGCTGTCGATCCCACACCAAGTTGCGCAAAACGTCTTATTGTCCGTCCGTTCGTCCGGCTCTAACGTAAATGCAGGACTTACCGTGGCCGTATGGATTGGGTTACAATTACACGAATAATTACTTTACGGTCTTTGCTTTATGGAACCTGAAAAATCGGCGACTTAGTTTTAGGGAAACGTCACTAGATTTTGGGTAATATCAGTAAAACACCACACAATTCGGTCATCTGTTAATCACAAGCAGACAGTCTGATATAATCCAAAAGCAAAAAAAAATCAACACATCGCAAGCTGTTCGTTACAGCAGAAGAACGTTCTTGTTTTAGTGTTGTAGGACTGTAGACCAGTGGCGCATAGCTGAGCAGTGGTCTGCAGATCAATCACTGACAACGACGTCCAGACGCGCCATGTCACGCCACCAGATGAATCGACTTCCTATCCGCCCGCCCGACCATTTAATTACACTGCCGTGAAATATATGAGACAACTGCACCGCCGCCGCAAATGACTCTCTACAGGCAGGCGACGACGCTTCCTATTAATTATCTGTCCCGTTGCTGTAGCGCATTGACAGATTATATAAGATAACTGCTAAGATAACATAAGTGTCTGCCTCAGTGTCTGTTTGTGATCGCTTCTACGGTCGCAATTTTGAGTGACTGCTCCGAAAACCAAAAACTAAAATTTGGTTCGTTAGGGATAATTTTCTCACATATTTTGCTTTAATTTTAGAACGTAACATTTTTGCACGTGGTAACATGTAGAAATAATAACACAGAAGATTTGCAACATTTTTTCTACGAATTTCTGTGTTTCAACCACCGCTTTATACACACAGGATGCGATTGTAAACTATTCCATAGAAAGCCAAGGCCACACTTGTCATTCTGCATGTGCGTCCGTGCGTCTGTCTGTTCGTTTGTTGGCTTGTCATAAGTCCGTTCAGCCGTCCGACTGGAACGTTCTTCAATCCCTTATCGCAGCGGCGATTCCCGCGCTCGCGAAAAAAAATCCTCGTCTTTGCCGGTGGCGCCACTTGGCGTACGTCATACGGTGGAAAATTGATTGATTAAACGCTTGATGGAGCACGGAGGCAAGCGAGCCCAGACAGGTCCAGATGATATCGGCTGATGGCAAACTCCACCCGTTTGCCGTACGTATAACTGCTAAATGCAGTGAATACTATTCACTGAACGCGCACTTGCACTTGCCCCATCACTGTTGACTTATCGAGCGACGAGGTCGTGGTAGGCCTATGGCATCCACGGTCACACAATCTATTTGTAGGCCTAGCATTTATTTGTCAGGGCCACGGCGTAAATTAAATTCACCACTCCTGTACTATTATAGAATCGATAAATACGATTATAATGGCCAGCCAAAAAAAACTACACAAGTGACTGAGCTTTATTAAGGTATAAAGCTCTTACCAAAGATTATACGAAATGTACAAACGCGAGTCAGTTTTTTTTTCAAACGCCATTCAGTAGGGTATTAACATTTCTTAGCGCACAAAAATACTTGCGGTGATCACTCATCTGGTTATAATGCGATATGCAGTAATGATCAATTAATTAGCGATTTTAATGCTGTACAGTGTGAATAGTCTTTCTCCAAAGTGTGCCACTCAATAACATGACAATTTTCTGGTTCACGGTGTAGTGGCGGAATTGCTTGTTAAATTACGCTATAGTTTTGTGCTGTGGTTGTTGCAGTGGTAGCGTCTCGTGCTCGTCTGACCTCGACCTCAATCGAATTCTTGTCACGAACGATCGTCATTTGACACGAGGTGCAGCCACTGATTCAAATACAGCCAACGGCTGTGAAAACACCGACAAATCCAGCCGGCAAATGCCACTGACATTGTGATGAGGTGCTTTTCCAATATATTTTAATTTGCAAAATATAAATACATTTGTTACGTGTATCTAAAAATAGCCAAGTGTTGTAGTTATACTAGGTAACAACATTGACAGATTAATATTCAAACAGATCGAAACAAATTGTTGGCATTCTTTGTAACACAGAATGTTGTTCTTTTCGTTAGCAAATATAGTCCTTATTATTTTGCAGTTATAGGCCTAATCAGACAGTTACAGATATAACTTCTGCACTGTGTTGTAGTTTGCTGCATGCTTAAGCGCAGTCTGTCCGTGCAGATCGCAGTGATAAGTCTAACTCATCTACTTGACGACTGCCGAAGTTAACAACGCGCACGATGTTTTACGTCGCTTCAGGGACGTTGCCAATCCCGGCGCTGCAAACTCTAAGGTCTCGTTCAGCCGTCCTGACCTTGCTTCTGGGCTGCATGGAGACGTATATCGACGACGATCCGCGCACTCCTCGAAGCTCAACATAAGACATGTTGTCGATAAGGGATTTTAACAGCCAATTTGTCGTCTTGAGTCCGATCCGCTTACTTTGACAAGTATCTTTCCTGGTTTATGGCGTGCAGAACAATTTTGGCTTCTCCCAGACAAACTTAAAATCTACGTCACTACAAACCCAAAACAACGACAATACTTGAAGTGCTGCAATTACAACTTTAATATGTTACGGCAATTGCCCCGATACCTTTCCATGTGTAGATCTGTGGTCGATATTCGTGATTCGTGATTGACCTGTTGTATTGACCATACAGTATTAGTACCGGTATCTAATATCAGAATCGTGCGTGCATCAGTGTCCGCATTGTAGGCATATAATAATGTAGGCTTACGATATGCAGCCTTGATTCGTTCGCGACATATGGCGCTATACAAATGCGTTTTGATTGACTGACTGATTGACTAGCGACGGCTGTAGCAGGTGTCCTGGGAGTACTAATTTCACAGGTGGTAGACCCTATCTGTGTCACGTCGCTATACCAACTCACTTCTGAATTTCCCATCCAGGTAGTCCGCCAATCGTCCACGCTGCTGAGACAACACCGTCATGTCTCTGTGCACAATGATTTGGTCCGTGCTATACTGACGAAGGTCTTGTCGCCGGTTTAGATGTGATGACGATGGTGATGCGAGGCTCAACTCCAGTCAACCGTGATGGGCTGAGAATAGACGACTATATACCACAAGCTCACGGTGGATTATGCTGAATCAATTCTTTTAAAAACAGTTCGTCAATAGAACAGATTAATAAACGTTTACAGAATCGAGGTAAACACCTATACGACTATTCTTCGTGGTCGTAGACCATTCGTTCTTGTCCATCGCCTTTTCGTTTGGCAGTTATTCAATCAATAGCGGACGCCCGTTACTGACCGGTGGAACAACAATGAGCTCCAGCAACTGAGCGAATGCCTCAAGCGCCGAGACTGAAACATGACGGCCATCACTCATCCATGTGTGAGCCGCGAGCGAGCGACAAAAGCATCGCAGCTACTTGCACTATGAAGATCACTATCTGCCAAATGTGCTAGCTTCGCGGCGTCATAGAACATGCCTCCGTATCGGCCCTCGATCTACCGTTTTAGTGGACCGTTAGCCTAGTTACATTGTGACGACTGGCGATTATCAACCACTGCGATGCCGTCGTTGCGAATGAATGCGCTTTTTAGTTTTTACGTCGCTGTTTACACACGCTTTACAAATGTTTACAAATGTAAAATGTCGACCGACAAAGACGAAATTTAAGCAAAAATACTGCAAATGATTGACAGAACATTTTCAGCTTTTGGAGGGCTTCGCCCTTTAACTGCTACTCCTTGACCAAAGGCTTTGCCCCTGAATTCCGCTGGTGACAAAGTCCCAGAGTTTCATTATAGGCTACGGTTGGTAAGAGAGACTCATTTTAGAAATAACTCTATCGTTGCTACGTGATTATTAGCCAACGGATAGGCTTTGCCAGATTATTCTAGTCTGCTTAAGGCCAGAGGCGTTATTTAGGAGAGCGCGGTGGGGGCTGGAGAAGTCTACAGACCCCCAAGGATTTACGATTTTAGTTTTTCCCTGTAAATTTTACCTTCGAAGCATTGTTACTGCTGTAAAAACAATAGACCTACGTTACATAGACCCCCAGAACCACTGAGACCTCCAACGATTTACTAAAATGACGCCATTGCTTAAGGCTAAGCCCATACGAGGCTACGAAAACAAAACTCGCAGAAAGCAGCAAAGCTTTCTAACGAGACATAAAAACAGTAGGCTTAGTTTATGGAAGTCTACCGGTAAATTAGTATCGGTATTTACAACGGCTAATCGACTCTATAACGAATTAGAGTAAACCTTGCAAGTGCATGAAACAAGTGATTTGCAGCTTATAGATGCAAGCCAGCGATGGCTATCCTGGTCGACCTAACGATTGATGTCGTGGCTACCGCAAGGGGCATTGCGGCACAGTTTATTACTTCGGTAGACAGAAAATAGCGCATAGACGAACGCACTGAACTTGTGTAGTATAGCCGATTCTCATCGGCGTCGGCGCATCTTAAATAAGGATCTTATCAGGCGCAGTTCTTTCGAGCACGGGAGCAGCATTCTTTGACAAACGGTAGGTTACACAAAGTTGACACTGACGCTCGTATGTAAACGGCATGTAACGTTAGACAGTTTGCTGCGTTTAATTTGATGTATTCTATTGAATTTACCACAACACAGCTCTATTTGTAAACCTGAAATATTAAATTTACAATTGCCTGAGTGTCTGTATAACGCAGGGATAAATAATCGTATCTATATTCCCTGGTATAACGTCAGACTGATCATCATAATATGGCTGAAGAAATAAGTCAGACAATTGGCCCATTAAAATCAGCGACATATAATTTTTAATATAAAGTAAGTTTATAGTACCGATATATTAGTAAGTAAAATAATTGTTGAGCTACTCGGTACTCGCCGAGTACTCGTGAAATAAATTACTTAGATAGCGCAGCACTACTGACTTTGGAACTGAAGAAAATGTTATATATTCTTGGCAGTGCTCGGTGGGTGTGGTCGGGGCGATATGTCTTCTGATAGTTGTGGTGTCGATATTTTGATTAGCTTGAATAATGTGAGAAATGCGCCGCACTGCACTCACGGTAGTTTGTTCTATTTAACATAGTTTTAGCTATAAGTATAACACTTAACAGTTAAAGTAAGTTTTACGGCTATTCCACGTCCGGGCCATAATCTAGCCTTGTTATACACGACTCATATTTCAGATTGAAAGGCTTAAACATCAGGCTAGTTATAATCGCACAAGTTTTCCACCAGAAATTTTAAATAGAAATAGCGATTCATGCTTAGGGTTAGGGCTAGTCTCAGGATTTGGGTAGGAAACTTTATGCGAATTATCTCTCAGTCATCAAAGTTTATATGGAATAAGTGCCTAAGTCATATTGCTTCTTCTTCTTCTTCTTTTCCAATAATGCACATATCCTCTTGCGAGTAATGTCGTGCATGGCAGAGGTGCATGAAGTGCCAGGAACAACTGTTGAACTCCAGACACTTGCCTGACACTTTTGTTTAATTTGTCACTGTACACATATACTTAATATCGTAGTTGCTTGCAAAGTTTAATATTTTACTGTTGGAAGTTTTGTTTTACGTTGTAGGTCCAGCGTTGTTGTTCGAGCGATATGTTTCAACGCAGTCACTGCCACGTCGCTATTATGCATGCTCGGCATGTCGAAGTCGTAAAGACTGCCAGTTCTTTCAGTGGGCTGATCAACAGAAGTCTCAGAAGCATTCTTTGGCTGACCATCAAGAACAAGAGGCTTTATGCCAGCAATTGCATAAGGCATCTTTCTCTAGGCAAGAATTTTTTGATATTCTATGTTTTTACAGTAAGTTTAAATGTAAATCAGTGTCATCTCAGAAATTCAGGATATTTATATAATTTGTAAGCCTGCAGTGTGATTAGGTAGTGCTGGAGGCACTTTTTTATGTTGTTTTTTGTGTTCACGTATGTGTCCGTCTGTCGGTGATGATTGTGCAATATTAGCGATGTGCATTATCTGGTAATGGATTTCCACCGAACTGTTGTCATTGATGCATCTTGGAACTAGAAGGCACTCACGAGAGTGCATATCTCTGCCAAGTGAAGTGATTTAAACACAAGGAAAGGGGAGGGAGACAGAAGAGCCACTTTGCTGCAGGGGAGGGAGGGAAATGTAATAGCCAGCATTGCTGCTAGCACTGTTGGTGCAGTGATGTCATTGCTATTATTAGTCATCGTGTACACACACAGAACGACGGACACACACACGGAACGACTTACAGAACGACCAGTCTCCTGATTTCCTCCAGTGTTCACTACGTTCACAGTTGGCAGAGATAATAAAAGATTTTGAACTGTTCTGTCAGATGGTCAAAGTTTAAAGTTGCTCCAAGGTCAAATATGCCAAATATGCTTATGTTGCTTGATCATCTAATGGTCAGCGTGTTGGACCCAGTGATTGTGAGGTCAGGGGGTTGACTCCCAGCCAGTTCACTATGAAGTAACAATCCTGGACACACCACAGCCTGTCAGTTTGATACCTTAGTTTGGGAACCCTGCCAACTAAGTAATCATATCAAAAATTGAATCAAACTCTTTTGGGGTTTCTGTGATGTTTCCAATGTACATTGAGCACTGAGCAGGCAGAAGCATACAGTGTATGTTGAGGTAAGCCATGTGCTTAATTGTGGAATATGCTACATTGGTATTTACAGACTCAAGAAGATTCGTCAACTCAGCAGCTCCAATCGACGATTTTGTAAAACATGCAGCAGTCTGCTGATGCCTGATGATGCTGATGATCACAGTGGTCACAACATCATCAGTTCAGTCAGTGACAGTCAATTGCGCACTCCAACACATCTTTTGCAGTCACTGTCCAACAACAAAACAAATGCTGTGAGTGATGTATATGTATCTGTAGTTGAGCAGTATCAGAGTAATGATGGTGAGATAATTATCATCAGTAAGATCGATGACAACAGCAAGAAGCATTTGCAGAGCAGAAACATTTGCCGTGGTGATCGTCATTTCAGAAGCTGAATTTGGTTGGGGATTGGGATCATGTTCAGATTGCCATCAAAATCCAGTTGGTTGGTCCTTGGGCCATGCCCAACCCTGCAGAGAATGGCGTCAGACTTTGTTCATAACTGTAACTGTTGGAGTATTGGTGCAGACACACAGCCAAATGCACAGACAGACTCAGGTGAAACAACTGCCTTTTTCAGTAAAGGTAATAATGGTGATATTAAAATAATAATGAAACAAAAAAGTAAAATTAGCAGCAATAATAGTAATAGTTTTTATTACTGTTATATTGCTGTACGGTAACAATAAGTGTAAAGCTTGTAATTATTATGATTATTACAAGGTGGTAGAAATGTAGATCATAATATTTAATTATAATGCACTTGTTTTTTGCTGTTGTACTGTTTGTAGCAATATCTGTTCTCAGAAGCAACAACTGATTTTCTTGTAAACTTGATCATTACACTACAGAAACGCAGAGTACTCTGTGTTGGCACACCACGGTAAATGTTTGCATTTGTGATGCATGATCAGAAATGTTCGTACTGTTACATATTATGGTGCGCAATGGATGCAAGGTTTCTGTTTGTGAGTTAGTTGAATTTACAAATAAGCTTTTTTATGACATTTTTACGCGCAAAAGCAGCTACTGCTTTTGCGTGTCTTAGCCATCACAATTCTGTCTGTCTCTTTGTCACATGGGTGGATCAGTCAAAAATGGTGCAAGCTAGGATCACCAAATCTTCACCATCGGCTGTCTGGAAGACTCTAGTTTCAGGATCTGTAAAGCTTTTCTATAAATTCAAAAGGGGTCATTCCAAACGAGGGCACTCAGTGAGAGTGGTGTGGGAAAAATTTGCGATTTTTGGCCAATAAGTCACTGTATCTCAGTAACGGTGCGAGATATGGCCTAGGTTACTATTATTCACTAATAGGAATTCGTACACTGGCTTTCGATTGACATCAAATTCAATAACCTTGGATGACTTTGATTGCCAAAATAGGCGTTTTATGGATTTTTTGGCAATTTTGGGCTGTGAGACACATTTCAAGAGTCAATTGCGCCAAAATTAATAGAGATAGACATGGACATTCTACGTACGAAATTTTCAGCATTGAACATAGATTTTGACGGTCCAAGTCTTGATTTTCTAGGTTCAAGGAAACCTGTGCACAAGGGCATCAAAGAGCAGTACTCCCATAAAAGTCGTTATTTTACCGTTGTTGGCCAGTCTTTCGTGAAAATGGTTGCAGATCACCATCGGCATACTGCTTATCACAACAAGCACTAGTGACAAGCTTTTTAGTCGTATCAACATCGATGACTAATTTTACTATGAAAGACCCTGAACTTTCAAAATAATGGGTTTTATTGATTTTTGCAATCTTTGGCTGCAGCGTACACTTCAAGAATGAATTGCAACGAAATGGCTGGAGATAGACTGACAGTTTGCGAACAGGAACTGCTATAGGCTTTCGCGCATCTCGTGAGCATTAGCTCAAATTTCTTGTACTTTTCTGCACTATGTCTCAGAAAAAATCACACCACTTTGGTTTGAATGATAACTTGATCAAGAGTTTTGGTACAGTTAACACTTAGACTCTAGCCGACAAAATGTGATTTTTTCTAAGCTGTAAGATGTTTTTTTGCGAGCATTGATCATCTTAGACAGATGTTCTTTTGTTATAGTTTTGCTTTGTTTTCTAGATGTTGTTTGACAAAAGTTACAGCATTATTTTTAAATTTGTACAAGCTGCATAGTGCATACAAAATACTGAATTCTTACTGATAGTTTTTACATCCACTCTGTTGGTTGTGTTGTTGATGTTGAGGTGGGTACCACATACCAGTTTAAGCTTGGTTAATTGTTATGTGTTGGTAGATTGTTTGAAGCATTGCAAGTGCATAATGATAATACAGTGGACGAATCCAGTAAAGTGAAATGTCTGCTTCTTGACATTGATGAGCGACTGGTTCGACTTTGTAATATGTTCTAAAGTGGTCATGATCTTAGCACCTCAGTGCTGTATCTCTTTCTGTTTTTGATTTTTTTAATCTTTATTTTTTATTGTTGAAACTACTTTACTGGTTGCCAAGAAGCATGCTAGTTATTTGTGACTGGTCAGTTTAGATTAAAATTGTGCATAATATTTGTGTATTTTTAATGGGATCCAGTTACGGCATAGATGTTAATAGTACATGTATGTAAAATTTTGGTGACTTCATCAGATCTTGAACTTGGAGATTAATTCAGATTTTGCAAAAACTACTGTAAAATTGTGTTGTAGTTTTAATTATGCATTTTAGGCTCTGATTTGTTGCAAGTTAGTAAGAAGCAGTCAGATTACCTACTCATAACTCAAAACTAGAAGGTCAGAGTCCTTTATTACAGGCCTGTTAACTTGTTATCAGGTGATAATGTGAGTTATTTTGGTTATTTTATTCAGAGCTGGTGATAGTAATTATTTGTAAGAAAATTGTCAGTTGATGTCTGACTATGTTTGGAATAGCAGCATTCAGAGCCTCAGACTTGTGCTTTCAAGCTGTAATTGGAAGTTTCCAGTCTAAGTTCAATTTGTTATTAGTTTTTGTCGATATTTAGTAACAATGGTTTGCTTGGTTGCTATAAATATGCTTCTACATAATTCATTAGTTTCTGTGATTTTGACCCAGGTGCAGTTTATCGGCTTCCACCAGTTCTGCCGTTACAACATGTTCAATCATTACTTTTTTGGTGGAGATGCTTCACGAAGTATCTATCTGCGATTTTTGAGGCAGTGTTCAGGACAGGACGCTGGAGATGTGCTGATAGTGGTTGATCCACCATTTGGTGGTCATGTTGCCGTGTTAGCATTTACCTTGCAGTGCATCACAGATGACTACAAGAATGTGTGCCCAGGTTGTATGCTTGTCCATGTCTATCAGTCAGTTGAGGGAGTTGGTCAGTTAAAGGCCAAGTCACACGAAAAAAAACGATATTGGATAGATATGTGTAGAATGTAGTACTAATTATTATTATGCTGTTCAATTGAAATAAAAACATTGCTTTGAATTAATTTTTGTAAAAAGTTTGTTGTAGCAGTAGAACATATCCTTTCAACCACATAAACTGCCGGCATGTTGTACAATAATGTTGACTGCACCGATTATAATGTAAAAATAACTAAACATTTATACAACTTAGATAGAAAAACATTGCTAATCAGTGTAAACAATACAACTGCAAAATGTGTTTTCCATTTATGATGTCACATTTCCGGTATAAGCCAAATGTATCATAGTGGCAAAACATGAAAATTGTGCACTTTCAACTTTATGTTTATGGTAAAAGAATACATTAGCAACCAAAAGATTACTAAATATCGACAAACTGGCATTTGATGAAGCCAATTAGCACTTTATAACAGTTATGTAAAATGGTGCGACTTGGCCTTTAATTGAAAATTTTTATAGCGTTGACAGAGCAGAGTGATAGCAAGACAGCTGAAAAGTGTATGGTATGATGCTGTGGAGCCTTGCCTAGGACAGTGTGTCAGTCTGTTACTGCTGTCAGAAATTAACAACCTTACTGCTATAATTGTAGTCTATATTTTGCTACAAACTCAGTTAAGTCTCAGCTAAATGCTGGTGTAATCTGTCAACAACAGGATGTAACTGTCAAGTAAAATGATCATTGTTGTTAGAAAACTTCATAAATATTTCTGTGCTTATTTGTTGGATGAATTTATGCTCATTTTAACTAATGTTTTGTGTGATGGTTTAGTTTTGTTTACAAAAAATCATTGTACCACAGTATTAAATCATCGTGATTCAATTTTTCGTTTACTTTCTGTTTGCAGAGTCTACAGTGTCAATACTGCCTACACTTTGGTTCTTTCCGTATTTTATGGAGTGCAGAGTGACTGCTGCACTGCCTTCTTTTACAATGCTTGATTACCAGGTATTTTTCGTTGATAAAATTTTGTATGCATTTATTGATCACCTTGCACATGACACAAAGTGATTGTCGTTGGATATCAGTCAGAATCGGTGGATGGAAGACAATGCTGTAAGATGTTGGATGATTTAATAAGATTTAATATTAAGCATACAGAGAAGTAGTAGAGGATGGATGACAGGACACTTCAGAGAAGGACTTCTAAATCTGCCATGAGGCAAAGCACTAAAAAAGAAAGAATAACATTTGTTGCATAGTTTTACAAATTTGTTGTGGTCCACCAGAGTTTTACTGTTTGCGGTGAAGATCCGGATGTCCAGCCATTTGACTGTTTGCTTTTAATTAGTTGTTTTTAGTCTTCAGGATCTTTACTTCTGAGGCAAGCCCATCAAGAACGGGGCAGCTAGGGTAGGTATTTTAGGCCTTGCCACGTTTGGGGGGGAGCCTACCATTGCTCAGAAATATAAAGTACACCAGAATGCACCATTTTAAAAAGAAAAATTCAAACACTTTTCTCCCAGAGGGGCCCCGCGAGAATGTTTCGTTGGGCCCTGCTGTGGCTCTCAACATCCCTATCGTGGGGCAAAACTAACATTAATCAGCAGAGGTCGAAGTCCGTGTATATTGTATACTGTACTAGTGAATGATGCATAATGTTCTGTATGTGAGGTTGAATATGAGAATCACACATCATATTCTGGTGCATCATCATCAGCTGGGCTGAAGAAAGAATCACCAGTTCGCATGTTCACTAATCTCGATCCAGCAACAGTTGTCCTCCCAGCTTTAGATGGATACTGGTTTGTATCTCTGTTTGGCTGAGTTTCATCCCAGTGATGATAGTTAGCATGAATGCTATCGTTTTCAGGCAGACTTTTTGTCCTAAGGTTGATGGCATTGGATGAATCGAACAAACTTGTATTTGCTCTTGTTTTTACGTGTCTTAGCCATCGCAATTCTGTCTGTCTGTCCGTCTGTTTGTCTGTCTGTCTGCCACATGGGTGGATCAGTCAAAAACGGTGCAAGCTAGGATCACCAAATGTTCACCTTCGGCTGCCTGGAAGACTCTAGTTTCAGGATTAGTAAAGCTTTCCGTAAATTCGAAAGGGGTCACCCCGATTTAGGGTGCTAAATCATCATCATCATCATCGACGTGAAGCGTTCAGCCGTAGCATTCCGCCGTTGCGATTTGTCGCCAGAACGAGCGATCTTCTGCCAGCTGTAGAGCATCGGTCACTGATATTCCCGTGTCTTGGCAGATCTGATGGATCCAAGTGATAGGAGGTCGACCACGAGCGCGTTTCCAATCAGGAGATGGTCGGGCACCGTCTTGTGCTTCACAGCAAGTCCGAAGGATCTGGTTTGCTGGAACGTTCTCTGTGAGTCTGGCAACATGACCGAACAGTCCGAGTCTTCGCTTGCGAACGATGGAAGAGGCTGCCAGGAGACCGGTCCGGTGCAAGACTTCATTGTTAGATACGGAATCATACCATCTAATGTGAAGTATCCGTGGCTGACACCGTGTGTGAAAGGAGTCCAATCGTTTCCAGTCTGCTTGTGTAAGGGTCCAGGTTTCTGAGCCATAGAGGAGAACTGCCAGCACGCATGTGGAATATATACGAATTTTCGTTGGCA
>Ga0209671_1002593_pt1 | contig 16709 bp, 8 predicted proteins | sample WorMetHERISLAND2_2_FD_187401 | JGI IMG/M metagenome (GOLD analysis project Ga0209671, IMG submission 187401) | Marine gutless worms symbiont microbial communities from Max Planck institute for Marine Microbiology, Germany - Olavius geniculatus... | ecosystem: Host-associated > Annelida >...
CATGAGAACAGTCTAAACAGCTTTGGAAAATATAAAAAAAACTAAAAACAAAGGAAATAATAATCATCGACACTAGGAAAAAAACTAAAACGAAAAAAAACGTCCGCAAGTCAACTACAGCAATAATAGGCCTAAACAATGTTATGCATGTGCTACAATTTGGCATGGATGCAGGAAAAGCCGTATGGTTTGAGGCGTGCTGAAGTCCATGACCTGGCTCTCTAGTCCAGAGAACTTGTCCTGTGTGTTATCAACAGCGTCTACACAGTATAAGGTCTCAGGGACAGCGAGCCGGTCTCTCATGACACGCACCGACACCATCTAGAGCTTTATTCACATCTCAGTACACTCGGATATAACGAATCACTGATTTGCACTGCTGGGCGTCTATATATACACAATAATCCTTAGAGCAAATGCTTAAAGAAAAAGAGAAAATTAGACGGATAAACTTGAATATTATAGGTCTGCATTTTTGACATACTTACAATACTTTGCAAGCAGAAGTGTGTTGTGACTTTTAGAAAGCACCAATTTAGTTTTTCGCCCGGGTTCCGCCCCGGACCCCGCTGGGGGGAGCTTACGACGCTCCCCCATGCCCCTTAGTCGGCCGGGGACGAGGAGATACCCCCTCCCGTTTCCCACCTTCTCGACGCCTACGGCGCCTCGTTCTCGGCACCTGCGGCGCCTCATCTTGAGTTAGGGGGACTTGCTCCAAAGACATAGGGGAGATAGACGCCTCTGTTACACTGGATAATAGGCAAGCAAGCTGCATGTTTAATGTAGCACATAAGCCTAAACTAAAGAAAACTAGAAAATTATGTTCTAAACGGAACTCACAGTAATGTATTTCACAGTGTGTGTGTGTATCATAATCCGACTCGCCAGAGGGTAGCACTCCAGTGTGAAACAAGAAATCTGAGCTAATGCTCAGGAGACGCGCGACAGCCTATAGCAGTTCCTGTTCGCAGGTAATTTTGGTCTATCTCCATCCATTTCGTCGCAATTCACTTTTTTGCAACCAAAAGTCGCTAAAAATCACTAAAAACCCCTATTTTAAGGTTTAAGGTCAATCAAGGTCATCAATGTTGATAATCCTAAGACGCTGGTCGCCAGTCTTGTTATGCTAAGCAGCATATCTGTGCCTATCTGCAACTATTTTTACGCCAGACAAGCCAATAGCGGATAAGTAACCACTTTTTAGAGGGGAACCCCTTTTTGACGTCCGCGTGCAAAGGTTTCCTTGAAACTAGACTCCGAACTTGGATAGCTAAAATCTACACTCAATGCCGAAAATTTCGTATGCAGGTTGTTTTGGTCTATCGCCAGCCATTTCGACGCAATTTACTCTTGAAATGCGTGTCGCAGCCCGAAATCGCAAAAAAATCACCAAAACCCCCTGTTTTGGGGTTCAAAGTCATTCAATGTCATCGATGTTAACATTCCTAAGAAGTCGTCGCTAGTGCTTGTTATGATAAGCAGCATGTCTGTGCCTATCTGCAACCATTTTTATGTTAGACGAGCCAATAACGGTAGAATAACGCCTGTTAAGGGGGGTGGTGGTGCTCCTCTTCCTCCCCTTCGTTCGTGGGGACACCCTTCACCTAGCGGCATGAAATTTGGCTACAAAATACTAGAGACTCTAGGCTATCATACGGCAAAAACTTAAAGTTTCTATCGCACCTGGTCTTAGAACGGTACCGAGTCGTGACATCAGGACAGACGGACAGACGGACGGAGAGACAAACAGAATTACCCTAGCTAATACGCGCTATAGCTAGATGCTAGCTCTCGCGCGTAAAAACTGCTTTGACTGTACACGAAACGAAATTTGAATTGTCGGTGTTGGGGTGAGACGCGCGTTCTTTTCCTGACCCCAACGCACTGTCGGGCTATATGCAGCCAACATACGCACTACGATTTACATCGCAATTTTGAACGGACTCCATGTTCTCCAACAGCCAAAAAACTCATTCCCATTCACAGCTGTTTTACAATTTTCCACAGTTCAAACTCTTCCACGTGGCAGTCAGTTGACGAGTGCGACAACACAACAAATTAGGGGCCTATAAGCCTACATTGTGCAGAATCTCATAACAATATTATTAGTACTAGCGTCCTACTCGTTCATGATTTTCTATGGCGTCGTCTGTCTCTCGACTTCAGCTTTCCCGATATTTAGCGCTTGCCTACTGTCGTCGACGCGGTTATAAATGTGGCCGTCATAATAGACCAAATTAAGAATCTTGCCCGTCCGTCCGTCCGTCCGTCGGCCTGTCTGTCTGTCTGATTCGTTCGGGCTTCTAACACAAGAACGACAAGGCATAAATAAACCAAAATTGACGTAAACGTTCAACCAGGAAAAACGTAACAAGTGCGACAATCTTCAGTTCATATTAAGGTCAAATGATAATGTCACCGGACGTCAATAACCTCCAGAAAATGACGCACATCTCGCACAGCTCGTGTGTATTTGCGGCCGGCGAATCGAATGCTAGTGCTTAAAGCCCAATGCACACTAGACACACTGCGGCGGGCGCAGTGGACGGCCGCATAGCATTTCGCCACAAGGCCTGGCTTTACAGCGCTCCCCAGACTTCCTATGGATTTTCTTTAAAACGCGAAAAAGTGAAATAAGATAAAAGGACATATATAGAGTGAAAGACAAGAGGGAGGATAGGTCAAACCCCAAGCGAAAATTCAGACTCCGGCCTTGCATACTGATGACAGATGGAATTCCAGCCAGACATCATACTAAGGAGACAGACCGGCTTAAAACATTGCTTCAGACAGACAGTTCGGGGCCTACACAGACAGATAGGCAGACAGACTGATAGACAGATAGATTGATAAGGATAGGAAAAAAAGAAAGAGAAAGAGAGAGGGGGAGGTAGAGGAAGCGACAGTCAGACGGGTCCCAGACGTAATCCCCCCATTATACCACTCCGAACGAAATTCTCCCATCTCACGTCATATGAATTACGGACTAACATTAAACACGCCGGAAACCAGAATAACGGGGCAGCAAATCTCCACCGCGAAGTCGCTATAACGTTGACCGTAGCCAGTGCATTCATATTATGTAAAAAAAAACATCTTGCGGGCATTTATTGGCAACAGTGAGCTTTCGTAGAAGCGGAGACGGAATTTCGTACTGGAAAAGACCGACTGAAAAAGGGAGATTTTTCGTCCAAGGGGCTTTTATCCGTTTCGCCGCTCGAGCATATTACTGTAGACGGTGTGATAGGTCGACTGGATTAATCGCAAGACACAGCAGTAATGCAGCATCCAACAACCGAAAAATCAGACTGCACGCCGTCCTTGTAACGTCCTTCACGATGACCTTGAATGACCTTGAAGCACTCGAACGAGCGTCAGATACCCTAATCAGAGCGGTAGGATCAAACAACGCGTCTGTTTTGACCACAACAGCACCGTTTAGTGACGAACAACACGAACTTCCAATCGTAGTTGCAATAGAAGCAGAAAATATTTTTAAAAACGCTAAAACGTTTCTACGACAAAAAATTTAAAAATAACGTTTGCAAACATTACAACTAGGCCTATGCTTTCAAATACTTAAAATTCTGGACGTTTTACATGTTTAGGTACAAAGAAGAGAGAACGCTTTTTTCAAGAGCCAAAAAAATGTCTTATACATATACACCATTTTCCAGGTCGTGTTGTTTTTTATTCAGTGAATGACGTGACGTCAAACATGGGTTTTCGAAAAGTTCTTCAAGCAAGCAAAAAAATCTAAACTGTTAACAATTATTCGGCTCTGACGTGAACTATACGACCATTCACAAAAATACATACCAGCGTAGCTATACCTGTAGTGTGTTGTCGCGCAAATCTTCGCAGTGTCACTGCATAGGCCTAAAACAATGCGAATAGCTCCACATTTGGCATAGTTCTGTAGTTAAAACGCGCAGAATATAACCTAATTATCTCTCTCGGCGGATATATTCGTCATCAAATAGATTAAAAGCGAGTTGCTGCCACGCTCAAACAAAGCCCGGTTACCGGAGCCTCCGACAAAATGAAAAGTCGGGTATAGCGTTACCAATTAAATAGTCTAAAGGGTGAGCCGATAAATAAATTGCCTGGGGGGAAACGTCTTCGCATTAATAAAATCGGAAAAAAAATTTAAGCCAAACTTTTGCATTTAGTTTATGCGATTATTCGCGCAACATATTCTGCAAATTTTATTACAGCGAGATTATACTTTTTACAGTTTTAACAGTTCAAACTTGAAAAATTACATAACGTGACTAAATACGCACGATGATGAATTCGTTACACAAACTGTGTGCCTATAACAAAACATAAACAAACGATTATGAAGTTATTCTAAAGATGCGTACAAAGAAATAAAAGCTCACTTCATTTCGTTTCATATTATGTCACTCTGTATACGCACATTCAGTTGCCGCGAAATAATTCGGTTAAACGCGAAATCGCTCATCGGTGCTACGCGCTGCTGAATCGTACGGAGGCAAATGCGCATTTTGGTTGGGGGTTCAAAGCCCCAAATCTACCCTTTACCTGGAGAGTCAGAGACCCTGATCTAACATAATATGTCACTGGACTCCAGAAGGTGTACCTGCCAAACGGCGTCTAAATCCGTCGAGTAGTTTACTTAAGGTGAATGAGTATGACGCGCTACAGAGAAATGTGCAGTTGTACGCGAAATCGTCTGTGTAAGATAGATTTCGCCTAATAATAGCACAGAGACAAAAGGTGACATTGAAAATGGCGTCACGGTTGAAAGAATATGACACAATGATCAGTAAGTGAAACAACTCAATATCAGCTATTGAATCACTTGTTTACTACGAAAAATAAACTTTAACGTTAAAAGCAGTTACAATTTTTTATCAAACCAAGTACTGCAATAAAATCTGCTAGTCACGTAACCTATAAACAATGCAAATTGGCGAAAAAAACCTTCTGCAATTTTTATAGGCTTAGCATTTTTCCTACGTGGCTGTTTTTGATGTCTCACCCTGTGTACCTGGCTGGCAACCGAGGAGGCGCCGGTGCCGCTGACGCGATTTTGTGTCGCAACGGATGACGTCATGCTAATTGTAGTCACGTGACTCGACGGCTAGTCACGTGACCACAAGCCACGCTTACCGACGAGTGCGAATCGGTTTGCGGATGGGTACAGCGGCACTTTCTCTTTCTACAACGAATCAATACAATTGTCAGTTAGCACTCAGTCGACAGCAGCTGTGGTTTTGCACTCTGTGCCAGTAGCAGCGAATGTGACAGACGACGCTTGTTGTTGGCACAACAAGGAGCAAGAAGCTCAGCTCTCGCTAGGGTAGGCCAACCGTACTGTCCATATCCGAAAACCAGCGTATACGACTTCCAGTCGAAGAAAGAAAGCAATTTCCCAGAGTGACTGCAATTCAATACAGGGTATGGTGATGCTGCTATATCAAACCTACAATCAACGCTAGGATACGATGCGGTAATTCGGCGCACGTGGGCGATTGGCTGCAGGCAGCAACTTTGCATTTAAAATTGCGGACAAACCGTTGCAGATTGACACTCTATAGGAACTCGTCATCGCCCTATTTAACGGTGCCATCGCCGACCCCTTACGACGTACAGTCTAGCCACAATGTATGCGTTACGAACAGACGACAAAGAGACGACACATCGTACCCAAGGCTCGACCCAACGGTCGGCCAGAAATGTCGACGTCGAGTGCCGACATGACATGCAGTCATCCGTCCAGTTTGCAGTTGATAATAGGCTTATCAGCTGGCAAAATTCGCCAATGATAATCTTTATTCACCAACACAATGTGGTAGAAAACAAAACAAAAATATGTAAAACAGTTACTAGGCTATAGCATATCAGAGACACACATAACCTTAACTATAACAGTATTCTAACAGCTTAGTGTACAGCGTTGAAGTTCAAGTTTGTTTACAAATTTCTGAAATTTACAGGGAATTATCTCGCTAGGTAACTTAAATTTGAAATACATGCAGCAATCTCCTATTATATCAGTATTACACGTGCGAAATAATTTCATCAAACAGCGCGTGACGGTGAAGTCAAGGGACCGTATAATAAGCGCAAAAAGTTCCCGTGCTTCCATTTGCTGTTCGGCGATCAAAAAACTTTTGTCGCTAAAATTTCTATACTGGATTTTCAAAGTGGCAAAGTTATTTGGTTTGCTGTTAAAGCTTTACTGAAACAAAACTGTTCGCATCAGTCTGTCATGCTGCAGTATCTTTACTTTAGTTTTTGTGAATAGGTAGGCCACTTTTTATGAGCTGTTGTGTATACAATATTGTACGAAATGTCGCAAAATAATAATTAAAAAATAACACATATCACTCCTTATTACTTTTTTGCTATAGTCTGCAACTGGAAGCACATGATTTTTAAAAAGTCCAATGGAAATGCCAGCACTGAATTTAAGCAGCAGGTTCCTTGCTAACCCACAGCGCGCGGTATAGGCCTACGCATATTATGGACACCCGCAGTGAGATAATATGTGTCATTCTGTTGGGGTTTCGACATCTTTTACCTTTTATTCCAAACCCAAAATTCGCACGTCGTTTACTTTTGGCCCAAAGCACATTCGCACCAATTTTTTATAGGCCGACACTTTCTTTAAATTAAGAGCCCGGCGATATCCTTTTCGTCCGCCTGTTTATCTTTTTGACGAACAAATATGTTCCGAAAACAGACGGACGGACACCGGAAAGGCGCGTATAACGCGGCCCACAGTAAGGCAAGGCCGCCCATCAACAATTATTATCGACCGTTTTGCCGGCGGCGGCCACACAGATGCAGACAGACAGCAGATAGACAGACGCAAGAGTTCAGTCGTAGGCCGAAGATGTTCTTGTACTTAACCACACAGGCTATAATGAACAGTATTGTTTGCTCTGCTGTCTGCAGTGGCTTAGCCGGTGGCTATGTCTGAACCGAAAAAAAATTCAAAACGTCTTCACACTTCGTTTGCGTTTTATTCCGCACGCAACCGTTGACGTCCAACAGATTTTCAAAAACAAGTTTTACGCGGTACCTCGTTTTTACGTCTTAGCTATCGCAGAAACATCCGTCTGTCCGTCTTTCCGTCCGTCTGTCAGTCACACTCTGCAACTGTGTCAAAACGAGGCAAGCCAAATCACGACATATTTGCCGTTAGCATCGCGAAAAAAACTCTAGTTTCGGAATCCGTAAACCATTTTTGAAAATTCGAAAAGGGTCATCTCGACTGACGGCGCTAAATAAAAGAAGGTAGCGAAAATCGACGATTTTGATTTTTGAATCAGTAAGATCTCGAAAACGGTGCGAAATAGGACCAAGGCTACTATTAATAATTTATAGAAAGTCGAATAAGTTCTTTTCAATGACACCAAAATCAACGACCTTGTATGATCTTGAATGCCCAAATAGGTGGTTTTAGTGATTTTTGCTTTTCCAGCTAAAGAGCCTGCATATCAAATTTTCAGCATTAACCAATTATTAGAAGTATAGGTTGAGATCAGAAAAACGCGTATGTAGTAGAACGATACCCAGAAGGGGCACGAAGGGAACCTTGAGAGCAAAAGCCCCAATAAGCCACATAAACAATGTGTCCCAGAAAAAATATCCCCGACATTTTCAACTGTAACTTCAAAACCGATGACCAGATTTTGATAATTTTTGGTACGAATATTTCTAATACAACTTGCCATTAAATGACCATTTAGTTTTCCACCTCACCTAACGTTTGTTTCTGCACTACCTGGGGAAAACACAACCAGCGAAATAATCACTTTTTTATCCAATACGATATGATTGCTTTAACATAACGCCTAAAAACGCATTAAGGCCTATGTTTACATTTCTGACATTCTGACTGACATTACATCCAGTTGTTCATTTTTCAACTGCCTGTAGTAAAATTGCTTGAAGTGTTGGCCCACTATTCGAACACAAGCAAGGAGACGCTTTTTCCATTCATTGACAGCAGTATCGATAAAGTTCTGCTCCAGACCAATCCAGCATGACCAGTCGCTTCTTGACTTCACACACACGTCAAATCTTGTAATAGACTGGCCGTTAGGACCCACAGATTAAGGTAGATAAAATTTATTGACGTTTTTCATTTATTTTAACACGTATTATGCTTGCTTGGTTTGCTTTCCCCAGGTAGTGCAAAAGCTAACGTTGAGCGAAGTGGAAACTAAAACACTTATTAATGCCAATTTTTATTCAAGTTACGATCGATAATGTTGGGTATGTTTTTCAGGTTATCTGTCTATTTCAACACATATTTCGCTTGATCTGCTTTCCCTATGCAGAAGCATATATTGGGTGAAAAAAACTGAACGATCATTTGATGGCAAGTTGTGTTAGAAATATTCGTACCAAAAATTCTCAAAATTTTGATAATTGATTTTCAAGTTACAATCGAAAATGTCGGGGAAGCTTTTTTGGGGACACAGTGTAGTAATTAATAGTACTGTGTCCCAAAAAAACATCCACGACATTTTGACTGTAATTTTTAGCATGAATATTTTTTACATATTTTGCCATCAAATGACTGTTCAGTCTTCCACCTCACTCAACGTATGTTTGTGCACTACCTGGGGAAAACGCAATCAGCGAAATATCACTTTTTTATCCAATGCGATATTGCTTAATTAACATACAGCGTGAAAACATATTTTGTTCACATTTTTGACACTATGATTGACATTTCATTCAGTTGTCCATTTTTCAACTGCCTGCAGTAAAATTTCGTGAAGCGTTGGCCCACTATGTGAACACGGGCAAGGAGACGTTTTCTCCATTTTATTGACAGTAGCATCGATAGTGTTCTGTTCCAAACCAATTCAGGCTCTACCAGCTGCTTTTTTCCCTAGGTACAGCAGAAGTATACATGAGGTGAAATGGGAAACTAAACAGCCGTTTAATGGCAAGTTGTGTCAGGAATATTCGTACCAATAATTATTAAAATCTGAAAAATGGTTTTCAAGTTACAGTCGAAAATGTCGGGGATGTTTTTTGGGACACAGTGTAGATAATAATTAACAGCTATATACAAAATCTGCAGCTGACACTCAGATTTTTCAATCAATTAATCAGTCAGCGTTGGCGTACTGGCAAAGCTATATATTTTACAATTAACAGTAAACCGAAAAAAATATATAACCAGCCGTATTAGGAAATCATAATTTTCTTAAGTTTCACTTTCCAAGCAGTATAGGCCTATAAAATGACTCAATAGCGTTACATGCTACTAACGTCGAGCCCCGACCCTGTTCCCGCAACAAATAAGCCGGAAAATTAAAAAAATGCAAGACATATAGTTTCACATTGCCTATACCACATTTTTGGTGTTTTATTGAGTGGACGTCGCGCGCCGGAAGTTGTTGTGCACCACCGCTGTAGGGCCCCTTTAGCATGCTGCACGTCAGATCGACAGCAAATCAAAGTAGTCTAGGTGGAGCTTGAACGTAAAGCGTTGTTTTTTTTTGTTTTTTTTACTATAGCTGTCGTCACCGGAGTCTGTCTAAGCTAATTTACAACATCGCGCGGCGCGGCTTTTTATAGCTGCAGCAGTGCAGCGAGTATAAAACATGCCTCGTCACCGCTTGCAAGCGCGCTATATAGTAAGTAGGCCTATACATACCAATGCGGCTTGCAGGCTACAAAACCTTGCATCATTCTTTTCTCACATCATACACGCAGACAACCAGGCACCTGCAAAGGATGTAAGGACTGGTGGCGTCGCATTTTAAACGAAAAAAATCTATATATAAGCTGTGGTCATTGCCCTAAAACAGTCGGCTGCAGTTTTCCAACGTATATAAGACGCGCTGAAAAATTAAAAAAAAATACTTAGTAAACTTTCGTTAGCCTAAGTTATGTTCTGCGTTCTGCGGTGTATTTTACTGTAAAGCAAACTTTAGCTTAGGCCTACTACAATAAATAAATACTGGGCCATTCTCAGCGGCGTCGTCGGTTAAAAATTACGAGTAGAAGAAGCAAAAAGTCGCAGTTTTTCGACATAAACTGCAAATTGTTAACAGCAAAAATTATATAGGTGCTCACAATTATTTATATTATTGCTCCTAAATCTGCTTAAAATGGGTTTTTTGGCTTTGAATTTTGCATTTTTGGACAACAATTGTCCCACAGCGAAAATAGGGAGATGGCAGCTCCCTCCTCTGGTTCCCTGTCTCCGTTACGACGCCAGTGGGCATTTTACAACAGTAGCCTGTGTCTTTTGACATCGACATAATGTCATTTTTGTTTATTATAGACCACCCAAAATATGTTTTACTGCCGATTTGTTGAAAGTTAACTTTACACTTGCAGAATATCGCGTTTTTATCGTTTATTTTGTATATTTTGTGAGTTTCAGCAGTGAAAAGCAATTATAATTATTGAAAAGAGAAAAAATGCAAAAAAAGTATAAAACTGCCGCCAGTCGTTTTGCTTCGACGCAAGAAACAATAATAAGCCTAATAAGTGCATTCGTCGCAGAGAAACAGCGAGCATAGACAAAGTGAAAATTTAATAAATTTATGTGACCTTTTCAAGGTCACGAAAAATCACGTTATAAGCAAGTGCTCTTTAATGTATTGTATACTGGATACGCCAATAAAAACAATCCCCTAAAATAAGTACATAATCAGCAACGGCAGTAAAAAGTTGAACCGAACTTGTGCACTGGTAACTTTAAATTTTGGGCCCCCTGCAAGAAAATCATTTAAAGCCCCCTGTCGATCTTTTTTCTCCTTCATTCACGTTGTCTCTCTTTTGCTTTAATTTTCGGTCTCTTTTTCGTTTTTTCTGTTTTTTTCTTCCCCTCCCTACGCTCCCTTCTTTTACAAGCAGACCCTCGCAACCCAGTTAGAAGATCTGGGGGAGCGCCATGAACTCCCGCATAGGGATCCGGAGTAGAGCCCCGGCCTAAAACGTATCTTAAAGCATTTTGGCGCATAGAAACTGCATCTGGTAACATCAATTTTTGTGTTTTGCTGTGCGAAAATAAATAAACACCATAATTTTGCCCCCCCCCCTAAATTCGCGGTCACTGTGCGCTCCGGAGTCAGTAGGAGTCAATAAACTGGTGCATTTGATATATGAGTGTAGACGTAACAGATTCTGCATATTTCATTAAAACAACTCGTATGGTTTGTTGGTTACTGTTTCAAGTAATGGAGTTCACTTGATCACGCAGACGCGCCCTGAATATTTACACAAAAAATGAAATTCTGCACTCTGCACAATGTTTAGTCAGCAATGTTTTTGCAGCGTGTTCAAAAAATAGTTTCTCAACAGAAATGCTTTTTATAGCTTTATCCATGGTTCTTGTACTTCAAGTTTACACGCAAAACAGTTGGACAGTTCACCATGCATCACGCTGATTTTCCAATCTTTCAACAAACGTTTAAAATTATTTTCCACTCCTATGCAATGTCCTGATAGTTAATTGTTATTAGTGTCGAAATAAAAATTAATTCACGGCGTGTAAAATCCTCGCCTGTTGAACTTTCATTTTTATCGCCAAGTCTGCGATAGTTTGAGTTCTTAAGATGAACATCATCAGTCCATATTTCGTTACAAGCCGTTGTGTCGATTCCCTTGCAAAGGTAAACCAGGAAAGTTTAAATTTTAAACTGTAATATATGTTAAACCATATTTCTCGTTTTTTTGTCTATTTTTCAAAGACATACGCCGTTTTTTTAAAAAAAACGTGACAAATTTATTGTTTTAAATAACTCTATGAAATGTTGGCCAATTTTACTAATTTGTGGTGCAAGGTTTTGACCTAAATGACTATAGTTTTGACCAACTCGCATTAATATTCTTGCTACATTACCTTGTAAAATGCAAAAGACGTTTAGCCATTTAGTACAATAAATTAATACCGGGTAGCGCATGCGTATGGCTCAGAAAATCATCCAGACCACAAAAATGCACCATGTTACTTATATAACATTAGTTGTATCGATCTTAACTGAACTAAAACGACACATCAACGGCCAGTAAGCCGATCTGAGTCAGGCGGTTATTGAACGTGCTATTAGTTAGTGGCGTCAGCGTCTACGCGCTTGCGTTCATGCTTGGGTGGACATTTTGAGCACATGCTGTAACAAAAATGATGTAATGTAGCGCGTGTGACTGTTTGAGAGACAATAATTTCCAGTCGTATTTGTCGCTATTCGGGTAGGAACAGTATTGGGGCAAAGTAGGCAAAACTATAGTTATTCTTCGTGATGTTGCACGCGTAAAATTCTTAACATTGGTTAATACGTACGTTTATTCGTCAGTAAGACAACACAATAAACAGAGCAAAAGACAGACAGGAAAAGAAAAGTAAAGACAGAAATGAACTAAATACATTTAAACCACAATCTAAACACTACTGCACATGGCATAAAACTTTTTAAAAACAATGCTTCTCAATTTACCCTTGCTAAGATTGCTTCAATGCTTCAGCCCTTAAAAAAAATAAAAGTAGCACGTTTTTGAGACACGCTGTGTAATCATGTGGTGAACGAATACTCTTACCGAAAATGCAGACAAAGTTTGGCTCAAACTTGTGCTGTCATTTCATGACAAATGAAAGTTTTTTCTAAGAGACTGTTTCAGCGGCTCACACTGCAACCTATAGTGTTTTAGTAATTTTGACAATTTCCACACATAGCTGAGACGTTTTAATCCAAAAAGTCTATCACTGCGGGTTTAAGCCCAGCTATTAAAAGTTGTCAGTTTTACTCTTTAGCGGTAGGCCTGCATGTCTGTTTACTTTCCAACAGCCGGTTTTTGATACGACTTTTGATTCTTGCATTTTCTACTTCGCCAGTTCGAACGGTGCCCTGGACCAGACCCAGACAGCGAGTGAACTTTGTGCAAGTTTCATCAAACGACGCACGATGCATCGCAACACGGCAAAACCTTACCCGCATTCGCGCTAGAAGGCCGCAAGCTGTTTCAGACATTCCGTCAGACGGACAGACGTCTTTCCGAAGACGGCCGGCGTCTGTTGTCATAAAACTCATCAGATCTTCAAGGCGAGACGTCGACCCAGACCCAGACACGGCCTAGCCGTTACGTCATCGCTGTCTGGAGGCCTAGGAGTTGTTTAATATTCATATTCTCCGTCCTGAGCAATACGGCCGGGCAGTGTGAGAGATGCTATTGGCCAAGAGAAGGCTCGGCCGCCGGCTGCTGCAAGCCTGGTGCATTTTTATGCGGCTATCGATCGCACTGGTCGGTCGAGGACATAAAAAGTAGACAGCCAGCTAGCAGTGCCGATACGTTACGTCAGCTGCAGGTGCGATCACCGGCAATAAATAAGTAACGGATGTTGGTTCGAATGAAATATGCACAAATATTACAAATGACGAGTAATTTATAGCTTATTATGTTTATTGTTCTGTACTGTTAACGTTTGAGATACCTTAAAAACCCTGTGTAATAATTAAAAAATTTTTTTTTTGCTTTAGTCTAATTTACGCTTACCGGTAGGCCTAACAGAGAATCTATCACTTTATTAGGGTCTACGTAGGCAGTAGGCTACACAAGAAATTTGAGCTAATGCTCACGAGACGCGCGAAAGCCTATAGCAGTTCCTCTTCGCAAACTGTCAGTCTGTCTCCAGCCTTTTCGTCGCAGTTCATTCTTGGATTTTGTGCTGCAGCAGAAGATCGCAAAAATTAATAACAAACAGCATGCATGTGCTTATTTGCAATCGTTTTCACGCTACACCAGATAATTGTGGTAAAATAACTACTTTTTAGGAGGGATAGCCGTCTTTGACGCCCGCCTGTGCCAGGCTCCATGAACCTAGGGGATCGGGACTTAAACTGCCGAAATCTACGTTTAATGCTGAAAATTTCATATGCAGGTTGTCTTGGTCTAACTCCAGCCCTTTCGTCGCAATTCAGTATTGAAATGTGCGCAGCATCCTAATATTGCGAAAAATTTACTAAAAACCCCTTTTGGGAAGGTTCAAGGTCATTCAAGGTCATCGATGTTAATAAATTTAAAAAGCCTGTCACCAGTGCTTGTTACGATAAGCACCATGTCTGTGCCTATCATGCAACCGTGTTCACGCTACACGAGATAATTGCGGTAAAATAACCACTTTTTAGGGGGGTAGCTGTATTTGACGCCCGCCTGCGCAGGCCTCCTTGAACCTAGGGGGTCGGGACTTGAACTGCTAAATTCTACGTTGAATGCTGAAAATTTCATACGCAGGTTGTCTTGGTCTATCTCCAGCCATTTCATCGCAATTCAGTGTTGAAATGTGTGCTGCATCCAAAAATTGCCAAAAATTGATTAAAAACCTCTTTTTGAGGGGTTCAAGGTCGTTCAAGGTCATCGATGTTGATAAATCCAAAAAGCCTGTCACCAGTGCTTGTTATGATAAGCAGTATGTATGTACCTATCTGCAACCGTTTTCACATTATTCGAGCCAATAACGGCAAAATGACGTCTTTTTACGGGGGTACCCCTCTTCGACGCCCTCGTTCGAGGGGAACCCCTGCACCCAGTGGCACGAAATTTTGTCACGATAAACTAGAGGCCTCTGGGCAGCCCATGGTGAAGATTTCGTGATCCTAGCTTGCACCGTTTTGATACAGATCACGAGTGTGACAGACAAACAGATGGACAGACAGACAAACAGACGATGGCAAAGACGCGCGAAGCACTGTGCTTTCGCGCGTAAAAAATGAGAGCGACTGTTGTCATACACATTTCGATTCATTTTTGGTACAATGCAGCAGTGTGACAGAGAGACAGACAAACAGACGTTAAGACGATATCTAAGACTGTCGCGTAAAATGAAAGGATAAAATGACGAAGAGGGGCAAAGTATAAATGGCTGAACACTCAAAATGCGTTGAAATGATCGCCTCTCTGACCTGACACTATAGAGACAGCAGCAGCTACTGTACAGATAGACTATCTTGTAGGTGCTGTCTTCTGGCGAATCATGTCAAAGCGCTATGATGCAGCGACCTGCAATTAGTTCTCGAAACTAAACAATCCCTCTCGAGTAGAATTAGCTCAGTTAAGCCCAAATTCCATTACGCCGACTTTGCGATAATCTTGAACAACCTCGAAATTCGGAATGCGGGTTTGTAGTGATTTTTATTCGCGATTTTGGGCTACTATACGCATAGGCCTGAGCCTATTTTAACAGTAGATTGCGTTAAATTTCTGCAGATAGATCAGAAAAACCTGCATATGAATGCATACAATGCGAATTTTAACTGTCTGAGTCTCGACCTCCTATGATTAACAAGTAATTTAAGCAAAGCTCACGTGACGCGCGATAGCAGCGGTCTTGCCACTTTGGCAATCAGTGTAGGCCTACAGCAATAAAATCAATGTATCTTGAAAAAGTACTTAAATTCGGGGCTTTCGTACGGAAGACTTTTTAAATTTAAGAGATCAAAGCTTTGATTCTTAAAAAGTGTACGTTCTGTGCTAAAATGTCATACGCAGGATGTCCCTTTCCATCTCCAGCCATTTCGGCGCAATTCATTCTTAAAATGTGCGTCGCATTCGAAAATCGCTAAAAATTCACTAAAAACCTCTATTTTGGTCTTTCAAGGTCATCGACGTTTATACCAATAAAACGCTTGTCACTATTGGTTGTTATGATAAGAGGCATGTCTGTGCCTATCTGTAACCGTTTTCACGCTACACGAGATAATTGCGGTAAAATAACCACTTTTTAAGGGGTTAGCAGTATTTGACCCCTGCCTGCGCCGGCCTCCTTGAACCTAGGGGTCGGGACTTAAACTGCTAAAATGTACGTTTAATGCTAAAAATTTCGTACTCAGGTTGTCTTGGTCTATCTTCAGCTATTTCGTCGCAATTCAATGTTAAAATGTGCGCTCTATCTAAAAATTGCCAAGAATCGCTAAAAACCTTTTTTTTGGGGAGGGGGGGGGTTTAAGGTGGTTCAAAGTCATCGGTGTTTTTAAATCTAAAAAGCCTGTCACCATTGCTTGTTATAATAAGCAGCAAGTCTGTACCTATCTCCAACTGTTTTCACACTATACGAGCCAATAGCGGAAAATAACGTCTTTTAGAGGGTACCCTTCTTTGACGCCTTCGTTCGAGATGAACCCCTTTACTCAGGGGCACGAAATTTTGTCGCAAAAAACTAGAGACCTTGACGCAGCTACGGTGAAGATTTCGTGATTTTAGCTTGCACCGTTTTGATACAGATCACGAGTGTGACGGACGGACGGACGGACATCTAAACGATGGCTAAGACGCGCGAAGCATTTTGCTATCGCGCGTAAAAAAGTACTCCTTTTATCGTCGAAATTTGAATGCTTTTTCAAAAAACATTTTATTGCACGTTATACACTGATTTCTCAGGTGGTAGCACTCATGCTGTTGCTTGTCGCGTGAGCTTCACTCAAATTACAAAATAATGTCTCGTACTTGTCTTTGTAGACCAAGCTTGCCCTACTCTTTTTCGGTCCGCCTTTGCCTTTTTCCATAGGTTACTCTCTGAGAAATGTACAGAGTAAGCTTATAATAGCAGGGCTTAAGCCAAATTTTTGTCGATAGACTGTACAAGAAGCCGTACCGGCAGTTCTTATTGTCAAAACTTGGTATTCGCCAACTTTGAAGTCAAAAACTTTTTTCAAAATCTACACTATCGCGACGCTAACGCATGCTGAAGAAATGATGCTGCTTGCTGC
>Ga0209671_1002594_pt1 | contig 16709 bp, 11 predicted proteins | sample WorMetHERISLAND2_2_FD_187401 | JGI IMG/M metagenome (GOLD analysis project Ga0209671, IMG submission 187401) | Marine gutless worms symbiont microbial communities from Max Planck institute for Marine Microbiology, Germany - Olavius geniculatus... | ecosystem: Host-associated > Annelida >...
ACTCTAGGCTGTACTATGGCATTCTGTCTGTCACAATGTATGAACACATTGTTCCAATTTTTTTCAGCACTTACTGCTGAAAAGCTCTGTTTCTCAACTTTCTCTCGACGTTATGTTTACAAAATTCCGACGAGGTAAACGTTGAATTCTCCGCTCTCGATAGTCCTACAAGCCTAAGTCTTATGCTTTTTACACGTGATTCGCCTTGTGTCAAGGCTCTTTGCGTGCAAAATTTGGGCGATGCAGTGCAAGGGGAACATTTCCAAAGTTGAGATTAAATGGAAGAAGTTAGAAAAATGTGCGTTTTTCAACGGAAAACTGGATGTACATGTATCTCAAAAACGGTGAAAGATAGCTGATAATCACTAATAGAAAATATCGCATAAGCCCTTTTACGTGGCACGAAAATCGTTGACCTTGGATGACTTTGAAGTCATTAGGCACTCTGCTATGCCAGTCGTGCGGTATTGTGGCTAAACGTAAGTCGTAGGGGATCGGCGATGGCGCTGTTGAACAAAGCGACGACGAGTTTCTATAGGTTGTCAATAGTAGGCCTAAACATGTCTCCATGTGCAGCGGTTTGGCCGCAATTTTCAATGCAAGGTTTAAACCTATTAGTCGCCGTATCTCAAAAACTGTCGGCCCTTCCTAGCGAGAGCTGGACTTCTTGTTACGCTATAGCAATGTGTAGTAAATGATATTCAATTGATACGGCTGTTATGATTTGTTTGAAGTTGAGCCAAAAGCCGAAATGTGTGACAACTAAACTGCCCACTGTTGCCGGATCAAATACGCTGGAAAAGATGTAGGCCTATGCTATAGTTTCGACCAGCGTCGATTCAGCCTTCTCTCTTCTATGGGACAGACCTAATAATATGAGTATAAGCTTTCGGGCAGAGTAATCGTAAAGTGCGATGGTGGATAAAAGCTATACGGTATTATAGTCCGGTGTGATGGTTGACTATATTATTAGATGTTCTTTTTAATAACTGAATCAACATGCAAATGACTCTTATATGAAGGAGACAAGACTTTTTCACAACACTAACAGACTGTATTTCAGATAAAGTGAACAACAACCTGACATGTAAATAAATGCAAATTGCAGTCACCTGAAGAGAATATTTGAAAATACAAACAGCATTTAAAGAAAAAGAACTTCTATACCAAAAACAATAAGCTCAGTTGAAAAATAAACAACTAAACATTGTATAAAAATTTACATCAGTAAAACGTTAAATAGTGACGAAATTAAATTGCATTGCTACTAAACATATCAGCCACGAAAAATCTTGCACTTAATTTTCCAAGACCCTCGTGCGTTCAGTGACGTTTATAAGAAAGGCATAATTCAAACAACTGCTTTTATCGTGCAGCATTCGAGTATACGAAGCTCACTTGGCACTAGCCAAAAGTTGTACTAACGCAAGGCTTTTTAGAAACTCAACAGTACAAAACTAGCGAATGACATTTCAACAGTTTGCTTCCATATTTTTAAACGTAACAACCGACTGGAGAAAAACAACAAACGAAATAAATATCAAAAATACAGCTAGAAGAAACCAAATTATAACCGTTGCTAACTCTATAGTCTGAAATAGATGTATGAGCACTTCTAACTCAGTAGTTCGATCCCTCATGTGCCACTCAGCATCAGTTTATATAGCATATTTATGTCATTATTATAAAAAGACAAACACATACAGACACAACGACAGATGGCTGCTGACAACAGTTCCAAGATGATAAGAACGTATATAGCAGTTATATCGGCATTTAGCCCAATAATCGCACAGTCCCACGTTTTGTTAACGACTTTGCATCAAAGTAATTATTTTTGCTTCTACCGTTCTGTGCAACGTAGCATCAGAGTAAACCTAAACTTATGAATGCATGCTTGCATCCATAAGTTTAGGTTTACTCTGATGCTACGTTGCACAGAACGGTAGAAGCAAAAATAATTACTACAGGCTTTGCTTCCACAAAAAGGCAATTAGCCACAACACATGCAAACTGCCCATGTGGAACTGTCGCAACTGTATCGCTGATATTATGCAGCAAAACGGTCGGCAGAGAAACCGCAGACGACACATTAAGCAAAGACTGGTCACATTACATCAAGATGAGAAGTTATCTGCGTGAATAAACAATGCAAAAAACGGCAGTTTTGACATCAACAAGCCACGATGAATAAACGACGGCGACTGACACTGCACGGCACAGGTATCTTAATCTTATACGTACTACCAGCACAAAATGTACAGACAATGTATCGTACAGTGAACAGTCGAAATATTGTGGATTCTGCTACCGACAAACCTGCATGATGCTCCAGCTTTGGTAACTGCATCCAATGAACGAACTAATCACCACCGACAGCACAAAACAACTATTTACATTTTGCTAACTCATTGGACCCATCAGCTTGTGTCTGAGTTTCAAGGCTGGAAAACCGCTAGATTTTTTTAAACAAAAAGTTTTTAGGTTCTTAGTTATTTTTAAAGTTTTCGTGCATAACGAAGACAAAACAAATTTTAAGACGCAGGAAGAACATTCCATACACCATTCTCGATGTTATGTGGTTTTTTTCTTTGCTGAGTGAATGCCGTAACGCCACAACTCAAAAATCACGATAAATTAATTAATTAATTTCATTTGTATTAATCTATAACATGCACAACAAGTAAAAACGTTAGAAACGTAAAATTTTGACTTTTGAATTTTTAAAGACTTTCAAAACCTAAGAACCTTGGTTTTTCGAAGTAATTTTCCAGCCCTACTCTGCAGTTCGTTTGAGAGAACAGTGAGGCTAACTGCCAGCAGTGACACCAACACGCAGACCGACCGACACACAGACAAACATATAATACAGTTCTCAATTCATTCTTTATTCTAATGGCGCGCTAAAAAACAAGTTCTACTCGGCCAGTCAATCAAATTGCACGGACAAGACGCACGTACAGGCATATACAATAAATGCAATGACGCACTGTACAGAACAATGTACAAACATACACGCACGATGATAGGCCCTACGCCACGGCAACGCTGTAACGCATCTGCATCTTTGCACTAGGAGCATCGCACGTATTATAGCCAAAAAAATATAAACGACGTTGCACGTTTTCTAATATTTAAGACCGTACATGCAAGTAAAGCAAAAAAACAAACAAATTAACAATAATATCATACAAAACTCAAAGCAACGTGACCGAAAGACAGTTTACTGACGCGTTTTTCTTCTATGCAAGCTGCACAGTTCATTTTGACGTCGTATTTCGAAGCAATTTTTACATATAGCGATAAAAAATAAGCAGTTTATTACACTTAATATTTTTGCATCATTCATGTCTTTTCCAACAAAAAACTAAAATAAGTATGATATGTACAGCAGAACCAATTGTGCCACGCAAAGCTGGTGAAAACAGGAGAAAACAGTTCTACAGCTGGGTGATAGAAGTTGCGTTATGCATCAAGCAACGAACACTGTGACATTTGTGCAGTCAGTGCTAACTCATATGAGTAAAGTCATCTACTGAACCATTGATCCCGTCGATCAACACTCGGATGTCGTATCTGGTCTAACATCGTAAATAGTTTAGATATAAATGTTAAAAATATGCTCACATCATCTGCTTACATGGTTGGCGAAATGTACAAAACGTCGTACATAAAGGGTGGGCCAAAATGGCACCATTTTTTGTATACCTCATAACTTCACCAAATATTAACCGATTTTCAGAATTCTTTTACTGTCAGAATCAGAAGACAATTTGCAGTAAAAATCTCACTATAGATCCCACCACACCCTAAGTGTGTCACTACACTACCTTGTGAAATGTCAGTGTCTTCAGAATAACAATTAAAAACAAGACAACTTTTGTAACAACTCATTTTAAAAAAATTAACAACAGAAACAACGCGCTTGTTGTCTCAGTTATTGTCTAAAAATCACATCTTTACAGTTTTCACATCAAATTTTCAATGTGTCCACCTTGCTGCTGGACGACGCATCGAAGCCGGCGACGCCACTGACCAATGGCGCGATCAACCAAACGCTGCGGCACTTTGCCCCACTTAGCGACAATGGCTTTCTTCAGCTGGTTGACTGTCGTGAATCGTCAACTTTGATAGGCCATCTGTTGAAGGGTATCCCGAACAGCATAATCAACTGGATTTAAGTCTGGGTTGTTTGGGGGCCACATGCCAGGCACGATCAACGTTGATCACGCAACCGGTCAGTGGCATCGCCGGCTTGAGTGTGTCATCTGACATTTCACGAAATAGTGTAGCGACACACTTAAGGTGTGGTGGGATCTGTAGTGACAGTTTCATTACAAATTGTCTCCTGATTCTGACAGTGAAAGCATTTTGAAAATCGGTTGATATTTGGTGAAGTTATGAAGCGTACAATAAATGGTGCCATTTTTTGGCCCACCCTGTATATATTACATGTATATAGCGTCGTAAGAAACCATTACGATTTTACGAACTGTAGATGCAAACTACCAGCAATAAAAACTGATTTTGCGATGTACAAATAAAGAAATGCAGTATTTGTGTTGAATCATACAAAGATGTGCAGCAAAAATCAAGCACACGTTAACGTGCACGCACGGTCAACTTCACACAGAAATTCAAAATCAATCTACTCGGTACATTTGCAGCTTACAGGTAAAATTCATTATAACTGACACACGCCAGTGCAAACAGAACTCTGCCAAAATAGAAAAAATGGTTCGTTCAGTTCAGTATGTTTCACATATCTTTGCAAGCGTTAGTTATAGCCTATACAGTATACAGAAATAAATAATACATAATTAAAAACTTACGATAATAAGAACGCCAAATCCCACTATTTAACTGCTGCACTGGTTGCTTGCAGAAGTAGCTAAAATCGAAGAAAAGACGACGAAAACAATGATTGAGGTCTGATAATCAACAAACAAGATACAGCACTCTGTCCCCAGCCCAAAACAACTACACTCCAATAGACTATCATATCCTTCAATAATGTACATCACACATGTTACGTACAGAACCTCCCCAGCTACAAACTGGAAACCACGAAATAAAAGGCACCATCGTCCAGTTGCAAGAAAAACCATATTTCATTTACCAACTACGCTCAAAATCTGGACATCTATGCACTAAAACCACCACATGCAATTCATGCAAAGCATTCCACTTTGGTAAATTGTGTTCAGCATAATTACTAGGGCCTATGTCTAGTAGATTATCCAGTGTCAGCAACCTAGTGCACTGACTCGGAAGATGGCGCTTGTGCACACTGCACCGCGGGCTGAATGTCAATAGCTCAGGCAGTGAGCAGTCCGCAGAGACGGACAAATCTTAAAACAGCTGCTATTGCAGACTCTGACAGCAAAACGAAAAACATGTTGGCGTCACATGCGACGCCACGGATGCTTAAGCGATCTCCGTGAGTATGAAACGTTTGAAACAGACGAGCAGCGGATGATATTTCGTGGAATCTGAGATCACGCATCATCACAGTCGTCACATATACCGACCGACCCCCGTGCACAGAATTTCTCTACCGGTGGTTCTGCAGCGTGTAACACAGGGCGTGTGAATAGAAATCCGCAGAATTCCATTCCAGCCAAGACTTTACTCGCCATTTACCATCTCAACAAAAACGTAAAGTCTTCACCAAGATCAAAGTTTTGATAATAACAAAACACAATATTACTAATCTGATCTGCTATACAATACGTACGATGCACAGAGAACAGCGCGCTACGTGTCCATGCATCTACAGCCAGTCGAGCGCTTGCTATTATTTTCTAGAACGACAACAGAAAGCAAACGTCTGCCATCACTCGCAAGATGTGACAATCGACAGTTCACATTTTATTCGACAAACGCTCCAGCATCCAGCACGACATTCGCCAACTACTGTCTGTGTGACAGAAATAAAACACTGAAACAACTGTGCTCTGTTTCAGGCTCATTAGCATATTTATTCCTGTCGCGACAGACATGCAAATGCTAAAACAGTTTCAGCCAGTTAGGGTTGAACGATTTATTAGCACTGCGAGATACGACCCAACGGTAAAATCGGCACAGCGTTGGCGAAGGTTTGCACTGTCTCAGTGCCCTTCCTGGTTGTTCATGTTTTTTCCTGTTTCACTCCACGTGTGCGCCGGACGACGGTTGTCATCGTGTGTCGCTGCTGGTGGTGGGTGTTGGTACTGACTAGTCGTAGAAGTGCGGCTGAGGGGGCAGTGGCTGATGCAGTGATTTGGTGACGGGTGTGGATGTGTCTGCGCCGCCGCCCGTCCCATGTCTCCCGGCGCTACTGGCACCACCCGCCAGTGAACTGTCATGCAGTCGGTCGTAGCCGGCGCCGTAGCTGAAGTCATGCAAGGGTCCGTACTGGTTGCTGGCGTACGAGCGATTTAACGAGCCAATCATCGGTCCTCGGTTCACCATCACACCGCCGCCGGCGCCGCCAGTGCTGCTGCCCATGCCTCCAGCGCCCGATGACGACGGTAGAGCTGTGTACCTCACGCCCGTTCCACCGTAGCCGTTAGGAACGTGTCCGAGCGTCATCCCGCCGTTCACCAGTGCTGGTTGGTTGGGGTGATGGTGGTGAGCCAGCCCCGGAGTGTGGCAGCGCCCGGCGGAAATCGTGGCGTACGACCGGTTGATGTTTGCCGTGGTTGATGGAGCGGCCATAGAGGACCCGGGTCTCACGACGCTGCCGGCGTACGCTGCTGACGACGGCTGGTGCAGACAGCGTGTTGCCGTGCCGCCGCCGGAGACCGTGGGTGTGGGAGCAACACGACGAGGTAGCGAGTCCACGTGATGACTGAATGCCGTCAGTTCCACATCCTCGACGTCGTGCAGAGTCCGGTCATCACCCGTCGAGCTCTCGCTCTCCGGCATGCCTTGCCCGCCACCGTCACGCCATGTCGGACTGCCGCACGACGAGCCCACGCCACGGCCGGGCTTGCAGCGACGAGCCGTGCCCGAGGGACTGCCGCTGCCACCAGTCTGCTGACGCATGGCGAACTGGAACAGCACAGCAACTAGGATCGTGATGGTACCGAAGCACAGGCCGATGACCATGTACAGCACGAACTTCTCCTTGTTGTCTGAACAGTACAGCCAGTCACACCACATCGTCAGTAAACACCATCACTGTGAGACATTGACACAGATGCATTTTTACGCAATAAAAGTATCCATGCCAATGAAGACGTATTTTACCGGTTTTTGGCTAAAATGAAACCAAACGCATTACGACAAATACATTTTCTCCACTGTACCTTGCAAAATTTCAGTGATAAAAAAGAGCATAACTTTTTATTTGTAAGCCAGAAAAATCTGCATAACGCTAGCTGAACAACTGGTGGCAGCCAGCCTACTGTACTTAGCTAAACAGAATATAAATCATCAAGAACGAGAAATAGCAATCAGCTAGCACAAAAAAATCAGGATACGTGCAAAATTCCGTGAAACATTCAAAGACATAAAAGATTTGAGAAACAATTGAGTTAAAAGCAAAAGTGTGTAGAAGTGATGAAGCGTGTACTTGTGTAGGTACGAAACTCTGACAGTACCATAAGACGGTACACAGTGCAAACAAGTACATAACGTACAAATATGAGCATAAACTGCACCAAGTAATTAACGGTTCAGCCTACAAGATGGACTCGTTTGCCTAATCAGCAGAAAGACAGTCAAACCGTTAGCAAACTGCCAAGTCCAAATCCAGTCGGCCAACGAGAACAAGTGCCACTCGGAACGCTTGGATTTGCCGAGATAAACCTTAGCATCATTCGGCCTTCTCTTCTCGTCTTTCCCGTTCATAGTCCGACCGTAATCTATAAACCACAGAAAAAATACTTCAATATATACACCTACTCAGTCACATTAACTGTTTTAGATAAGTAATTAGATCGACTGAGTTAGAAACACACAGACAAATGCAGAGCTCACATTAGCCATTCAATGTAAACGGTTTCACATTTTAATGTACTGCTGCCCTGGCCCACACAACCATATTTATACGGCGATCGCCATAGGCTTCCCATAATGCCCCGTAGTGCCGTGGTGCACGTAGAACAACATAGCTGAAGCTTGGCACAAGCTGCACGACTAAAGTTGAACTGAATATCTGAACACACCTGAATTGTAGGTATACAAAGCGAACTAGATTTCCAATGTTATACCCCGTTTACAAGACGAAGCTGGCTCGCCGAGATGGGTCTAGTTAGCTGGACGAGCCAGCTCGATGTTTGCTCAATGTTTGCTTGATTGTGTAAACGGGATATTACACAACAGCACAAACAGCCATATAAAACTACTGTCTAGCATAAATCAGAAATCAAAAGATCTGAGACTAATGTCGTCGTGTTTCTGACACTGTATGCTTGCAACAGTGCCTAGGCGCTATTAGTCTGGCGACAAGAAAACAAGGGCATGTGCAGTTCATATGTAAAAACCTTAACAATCCCAACAGTTCAACCTAAAAACCGTAGCTAACTTGGAGTTACTTGGGAAAAAAATCATAATAACAAAATTTCAACCTCCTAAAACACAAAAGCGCACAGTTAACCAAAAATCAAAAAAGCAGCACTAGTAATATTAGGCGGAATTGCTCTGGCAGCGCAGGCAATTCCACCCATTGCTACACATTTCTTCTTAGCATGGTCTGTCTACCTTCTGGCTGTCTGTCTGTCACATTCGCGCTCACTACTTAAATCGTTTGACAGACTGATGCCTTTGGCAGATACATTTGTGGGTATAACGACATACTACACTATGTTATTTATGGGGTCCCTGACTGGCCCCCAAGGAAAGGGAAGATTTGTGAGTTAAATCTCCAGCCAAAAATGGTAATTACTTCCAATTTACGAAAAAAACGATTTATGACTACCAGGTGGCAGCATCGATCAGCGATTTCGCCTGAAAAGAAACTACTTTTGTCTTTGCTGAATGCTGACTGTTGCCACAGTCTGTCTAGTGAGAGAATGAAAGAACACTGGACTCACTTGGTGTGTTGACTGCTGGTATGTAAGGTTGCTCAATGGAATCGATGCTGCGCGTCGTCCGTGGGCTCCGCGTGTACCAGACAGAGTCAACAGAACGAGTAGTCGGTCCGGCGTCCCAGTACCAACCGGAGTCCTGGTTTCCGTTCGCCCAGTTCAAGTTGTACGAGAACTCGGTGGTGGTGGTGGTGGCGGCAGTGGTGGCAGTGGCTGCGGTGGAAGTGCTGGGCAATGGTAGAAAGTGCGCCGTGATCTCGTCTCTGAACTGACTGTCACTGCACGGATCTGCCAGAGTGTCGAGGTCGTCGTCCGAGTCCAGAGCTCGTTGCACCGCTCGCGGAACTATACATCACGACCAACGAACAAACAACAACTTAGCTCTTCATCGCTCTAATCTTACTACTGATCATTGTAATCTCGCCGTAACTTCTTCGCTGTAATTTGGTTGCGTTTTTTTTTACTTCCAGTTCAATTCGGGCACAAAATGCGTCAGTTTCCTCCAGCGTCAAATGATACTACTTCCTCAATATATACCCACTAATCGTGTTACTGTTTTCAAGAATTGGTTGCTACAATAATTAGCTATAAACCGGGATACAGCGACAACTGCTGCTGCATGCGTCACAAATTCGTTTACGAACACTTATAGCACATATGCTCAGGTAACAGCGTCATTAATGGCCGCATGAAAACAATGCGTGAGCGTGACGTCATCAGCGTGAGCAGGTGCGTGCACGTATTAATAATAGTAATAAAAATAATGACATTTATATCGCGCCAGTAATGCAGAACTACAGAGGTACTGACCACAGGTGTGCAGAATGCCGAGGAACTTGGTAGCACCGGGCAGGCATCGGTCGCCGAACATAGTCGTACTGGCGTCAATGCTACAGCGCCGGCGTCCATCACACAACCGTACGACTGTCTGCAGAACACAACTTAGTCGACAACCTGCACCCGGCACACACACACACGCCGACATTGAGACATGTTAGCCCACAAATGTAATAGTCAGAGGGTCGTTCTGCTAGCGTTTGTACCAATATTATCTCCATGCGCTATATCAAAAGAATGCTGCATGACAAACTTATTTAGCGTTAACTGACAGTGCCGAATTCGTCTGGATTTTCCCTCGGGGGTGGGGTCGACGAATGAGGCGCCTAAGTCGTCAAGGGGGATGAAAATGGGGCGGAGTCCTAGAAGAACACCCTCTCTCCATTTCCCTCCTCCTCGACTAAAAAGTCTGGGGCAGTTCTCACAGGCCGAAACCGATTTTGATGCATTCTAATCTTGAAAAACACCATTTGACGACCAAAAATGGCATTTTGTGACAGAAAATGGCTGAAAAATTATAAAATTTAAGGATGAAGGTAAACTATGATCATTATAAACATTCCCTCTATTCTCTTTCTATTCATTTTCCGTCACCTGTTTCTTGAGTGAAGACAAAACATTCGTTTCCAGGCACAACGAAAATGTACAGCCATCAAATACGTGTAAATTAACTATATGCAGAAATCAAGCAAGCAACTGGTTGTCAAAACATTAAACAGCAAATGATGTAGATTATGTAATACTAGGTTAGTAGAAATACTGATGTAGCAGTGTTTAGCTGACTGAGAAGTCTATGAGCAGACAACAGCAAACAAAATTATAACACAGAACACAACCAGTAAACACATCAGCAAATCGAAAAGTTAGCACAATAAAAAGTTTATTTCCAACTTTATGTATGACGCAGTACCAAAAAATAAAGCACAAGATATTTATACAACAGCCGTATCAATAGCCTAGTGGCTATTCAGGTAGTGATCGGAAAAATATCCGGCTATTTATCCGGCAGCCGTCTTGGACGGGTTTAGCCGATACGTATATACGAGCACCCAAGGTTGCTCGTAGGTACCGGCTAAGGCCGCAGAGACACGACGGCAGGCAGCCAGCCAACTGGCAACCTCAACCCTAGGAATTAGAAAATCACGAGTATCACCAGTCGGCAAGTCAATGCCTTCAGCAGCCACGAATTCATCACCAATGTTACACGCCTGGTTTCGGTGTGCGTTATCGTCACATAAATCTCTGAAATACGCCAACGCTAACCCTAACTCTAAACCCTAATATTAGCGCTAATTGTAGTGACTACGCATAACGCGAAAGATGACGCCCGATACTAATGCCGCCACCTAGCGAATTCAACTGAATCGTAAGCGCGGAGCCTCGTTTTCGTTTGACCGGATAAATAGCCCACAAGCTAAATAACCCACAAACTATTTATCCGGCCGCCGGATAAATAGACACCGCGAAAAAACGGAGATGTGGTAAAACTCGTCAAAGGCAGTACAGACCGTGATCAGCAGCGGACGGTAGACGGCGATGTACACAGTCTGACTGTCGATGGAATGAGTTTGACCAGCCGAAGACCGCTGAACGTATGGCGATGAACTGAGCACGTGGACAGCGCAACTCGACGCGTTGTCCTTCACACGCCGTCAGCGCGCTGAAGTCACCTATGCACAGCATACATCACATCACATTTTATTTCATGCACTGCATATGTATTATACCATGTTATATCAGCTGAAGATGGAGGTTATGTTTTCATCGGAATCTGTTTGTTCGTTCCTCTGTCGGCAAGCTTGCTGTTAAAATTATGAACGGATATTAATGATGAATTTTTTTTTCGTAGTGATAGATCACAAATCGACAATCCTCCAAACGTCGGTCCTAAATTCTAATCACAACACAAAACAGTTTCAGTTTACTGGATATAGGGCCTAAATCAAATTAAAAGTAAATGTACGTACTGTGTACCACTACCACGTAAGGTTAAGGTTAGGGTTAGGCTATAGCTATAGCTAACCATAACCCTACTGTGACCCTATAAGCCTAGACTTTAAGACCGCCGTTCGGAGGATTGCAAGTACGCGTAATAACTGATTAGGGCCTAGATTTTATATTTGGATCCAGAACACAATCCGAATCCGAGAATTTCTAAAGGACAGCGAAACCAGATCGGCGAGCATGATATTCAACGGCTTTCGCCAGGAGGCAGCACTATACTGTCGGTCGCACAACAACTACATATGAGCCACGCAGTCTAGAGGTAAGCAACATATCTTCGCGGCGTTGCTTAACAACGAAGTGTGCCACCGGCCGGGATTCACACCCGCAACCTATGGAGAGCCAGTCTTCATCAGGCCTAGCAGATGGTTCACACTCGCAGTGCGCGTAACTTCCGTTTCCTTTCGCGCTTATCACACCTCTATACGTATGCTTGTGAATATTAAAGCAGCGTTCATCGCGTATGAGTGACGTCAGAAGATTCCGCAGATATTCAGTCATGGGAAAAGTCACACAGCGACTCGCGTGGTATGGCACCACCATTTTTACGCGCAAAAGCAGCTACTGTTTTCAGCGCGTCTTAGCCATCGCAATTCTGTCCGTCTGTCTGTCCGTCTGTCACACGGGTGGATCAATCAAAAACGGTGCAAGATGGGATCATCAAATCTTCAACGTCAGCTGCCTGGAAGACTCTAGTTTCAGGAACCGTAAACCTTTTCCATAAATTCGAAGGGAGTCACCCCGAACGAGGGCGCTAAATGAAAGGGGGCTGGGCAAAATTTGCAATTTTTGGCCAATAAGTCGCTGTATCTCAGTAACGGTGCGAGACACGGCCTAGGTCACTATTAATAACTAATAGGAAGTCGTACACTGCCTCTCGATTGGCGCCGAATTCAATGACATTGAATGACCCTGAACGCCAAAATAGGGGGTTTTATGGATTTTTGGGCGATTTCGGCTGCGACACATGTCTATATCATTCACAAAGTAGCGCCACGGAACTATCGTTATGCGATCCAGATAGAGAATTTGGTACTTGTATATTAACTTAGCGCGAACACCCCAATTTTTAGCTAGACTATTGAACCGGAACTGCTATAGGCTTTCGCGCGTCTCGTGAGCATTAGCTCAAATTTCTTGTATCCGTATACAGATAACAGTAAAAGACAAACTTTTCTCTACTTTAAGAAAGTAAAATGACGGTTAGTGTAGTGGCTAATCAAGTTAACCGACTTCGGGTCCGGTTAGAACTTAAACGGATGACCGTCGGCTGGTCACATTTCGCTCGATATGTGATCAGCCATCCAGATCAACTCAGCCTGACCATCCCTCCGCGGGTAGGCGCAATGAGTATCAGCGAAAGCTGGGGAGTTACTAAACAGACACATCGCGCGATGCATTAGCCCTTGTATCCGTGGTCTGGCGGTATAAACTGGTGTCTGGCTGGAGGCTAAGGAAACGGACATCAACTTCGATGTATGGCTTGACTTTACCATATATTACGAATGAAATAAATGTAGACGAAGACCACCTAGACCTCGTCAATATCAATCAGCTAACCGAAAACGACGCCGCACACTCGTCGGTATGGCAAATAATACGGTATAAATATTCGTCTTACTAGGTACAACTGCAGCTTTAAACTTAAATGAACTCTATAAAAATCAGGTCACTTGACGGACAGAGATGCAGATGCGGCAAGAGCAACATACAGAAGCAGGGAACGATGCACGGACTATAGATCACTAGGTAGGCAACAGAAGATCTCTGTGCCTCGGAGAAGGGTCAGCCAGTGTATAAACTGTAACATAATACCAAACGCGGAAAATCATGCGGACCGGACCGTGGTGCAGTATGAATTATCATACACAGCAATCAATGATCATAAACGACCCCGCAGCCTCCTAGTACAGACTGCAGGTGTACGCCAGGTACAGACGCAGACAACGGACGACTCTGTACTCCGGCTCAGATTCACTGAGTGATGATGACGTCTGTTTACTGTACAGATCTATGACCGATTTGATAAGCTACAGAGATCAGCTCCATCTACAGGACAATGCAGTCTTGCAGCCTAGCCAGCAGAGGGTCAAAGATCACAACTGCTGCCATTATAAGGTATAAACGCCGAAACTTCGCGACAGTGCGTATATTCTAAAGACTTTGGGAAAGCGGTAGATTGTGTAACATTTTTTTGTAACGGACAAAACCGACTGAACTATATCAGCTGTTCTGACCTTATAAAACTAAATTTATGTACACTGCATGCGTAAGCTTGACCAACGGTTTACTGGACGTATTATTTAGTAAGTAAGCAAGTAAGTAAATTTAATTTATAAAGCGCACAATGTCGGCGAAAAACTCGCCGAATCTGAGACGCTGGGGTGAGGGGTGAGGCGGGGCACTAAAGATGGCTAAAGGTTGAAAAAAATGTTTTGCGACAGAAGGAAACTATTGAACAACTATTGCGAATGTCAAAAGGGAAAGAATTCCAAATAGCAGGAGCAGCTACAGAAAAACTTCTGGAACCGTACGGACACGAGATACAGAAAACAGATTAGTGCCAGTGCAACCAGAAATATGCGCAGTTTCAATTAAATAGTTTCACATTACTTTTTGGACATGTGGAAAAGACGGAGATAGCCTCACAAGTACAAGCACTACAGCAGCGGCAGAGCCACTGTCAGTCCGTGGACCGCCAAAGACTGGAGGCGTTCTCGCTCGCATATGTGTGGTATAAGCACAAGCAGACTTGCAGCCACACAACAGCCTCAGGGTGGAGATTCGCCCAGGAATGAGTACGTTGGAAGCATCTGATGGAAACGGCCATAGCGTCAGCCAGGCAGGAGCAGGCGGCGACGAATGACAAGGAATAACGATGCTGATTTGCACCGCACCGCAGGCTTAGAAAAGACGAGTAGACGACAGATCGACCCGCAGTGAATAGTGGACAAATCAGTTCAGCGATCAATAATATGTTTGTCGGTTGTCAGGTGACGTGACGTGATGAGGTTGGTTGTCGTTCTGTTGGCCGCTAGTCTGCAAATCTGCGCCGGACATTCACAACAGCACGAGTGCAGTGCAGAGGACGCAGATGTTGTCAAGCAGCAATGGATGACGGCATTCAGCGCTGACGACCTGACTCCACTCCGACACTTCGCACGCGCCTTCTTCACCCGGTACCGTACGTTATCAGTGAATTATAGCGGAGTTTCACTGAGGAGAACTGCCCGGATCAATGGTCATTAGAGTTGTAACTTACTCTCTTTGTCATTAATTTTTTTCTTCCCTCGAGAACTAAAGGTTTAATAATAATTATCACAATGATTATAATCATCATCATCACCATCATCATAAAATCTGTATAGCGCCCTAACGTCCTAAAATACAGAAACGCTGAATTATATAGACTATAGCAAACGCCTGTCCGTCCCGGTTTTCATTATTATGTTATGACAAAACAAAGTAAAGTCGCTGTATAAAGCCACATGTGACGACTTTTGTACCAAAATTTGTAGGTACTGAACCAGGATAGTTATTTGAAGATGTATCAGGTGTCCTGTTTTCTGAGACAGTGTGTACATGCAGGCTGATCGCGGAGAGGCCGGAAATCGTGGCACTGTTTGACGGAGAAGGAGATTTGCAGTCGACGGAGTTCCGCGAGCACGCCAGGAGACTGATGAGGAGTTTGCAGACGGAAATACAGCATCTGCATGGTGACTGCCATGATGACAGCCAGGAAGCTGTGTTGACCAACACCACGCCCGCCATCCGCGCGGTTTGTATAACGACTGTGTATTAAGGCGCTTACAAACCGAACGAAATGAACTAAACTGCAGTAAAATGAAACAGCAAAACTATTATCATTTCTTTTCAGTTCAGTTCAGTTCATTACATTTATGTTGCTTCGAACACCCCTTTAAGCCTTGTTCACGGCTTTAAAAATGAATGACAGCTGGCGACGGTGACGGGCTGACATTTTGACATCAATCAATAAATCACTTGATCAATCATTTCAGCATTTTCTTCGTTGTCCAGCTCTATATGGTAAGCCCTTATGTTAATGCTGTATTCACGACATCGCTCTTTAGTGCTATACTGTTAGACGCCAAAAATGAGCCGCCACAGCTAAAACAAGAAATTTGAGCTATGGCTCACGAGACGCGCGAAAGCCTATAGCAGTTCCTGTTTGCAAACTGTCAGTCTATCTCCAGCCATTTCGTCGCAGTTCATTCTTGGAGTGTGCGCTGCAGACGAAGATTGCAAAAATCAATGAAAACCCCTTATTTCGGAAGTTTAGGGTCTTTTCAAAGTCATCGATGTTGATACAACTGAAAAGTTCGTCACTAGTGCTTGTTGTGATAGGCAGTACGGCGTTAGAGAATTGGAGGCCCCAAATACAATTGTGAGGCCGATATAATAGGAAGTCTGGGAGCGGAGCCCCTTGCGGGGTCCAGGGGGAGAGCCCCTGGTCAAGGGGTCAGCGGCAAAGCTCCTCTGAAGCTAAAACACTTTTGGCTTTTAGACATTCACTGAAAGTCGCAAATTTACCCACTTTAAAAAAATTGAAGCGCAAAATTTCAAATACAATTTGTGTAGTTTTTTCAAAAAATGACGTCTATATGCCGCAATACGTCACAGATTACTGTACAACAATGAAAAGTAATAGACTTGTCCACTTTGGGTAAATTTTCCACATGTTTAGTCATTTTATATTTTAAATATATTTTTTAACTAGAAGTTTTTTACACACCTAGCATGAGGCCACTGAGCATGCGTGAGCCCCCCCCCGGCCGGCCGGAGGGTACGGGGGGCCCTTCCGCCGGCTCTGGTGATAGGCAGCATGCCCATGCC
>Ga0209671_1002596_pt1 | contig 16707 bp, 8 predicted proteins | sample WorMetHERISLAND2_2_FD_187401 | JGI IMG/M metagenome (GOLD analysis project Ga0209671, IMG submission 187401) | Marine gutless worms symbiont microbial communities from Max Planck institute for Marine Microbiology, Germany - Olavius geniculatus... | ecosystem: Host-associated > Annelida >...
GCCAATGACCACTGGGCTCGCTCTGTTTGCCCATTGGTCAGTTCGTCAAAAACTGAACCGTGTCAGTTCAGTTCAGTACAGTTTAGTTACGTAGTTCTGAACTCACTTTAAATTACTGGCTAGTTACGAACTTATGACAGTCCATAAAGTGCTTTAATATAAAACGAACAGAAATTCCGGCCAAGTAAAAGGTACGCTAAAATACTGTGTCTTAAGCTGTCTTTTAAAGACGGCTGCAACAGCAATTTGGCAGTAACGAAAAACAGCACAAACGGCATCAGCCAGTAATTTACTGTACATGACTTAAGGTATCGACCAGGTAAAAAACGTAAAATTACGTAGCGTAAAAAGTTAGCGTCATGTGAGTAACAGAGGTAAAATGTAAAATGTAAAAACGTACCAAAAGCACATCTTTATAGGCGCGTAGCTAACGATTTTAGTATCCTAGGGCGTATGGTGAATTTTTTAATTTTTGAGGATGTTCACTCTCTATCAAAGAACTCACCAGAAAACGGGAGGTTTCTGTAGGCCTACCTGTGTCAGTTTGCAGTCTACTCAAAAAACAAAATTCAAGTAATTCATGACAAGAAATCTGAGCTAATGCTCATGAGACGCGCGAGAGCCTAAAGCAGTTCCCGTTCGCAGGTAATTTTGGTCTATGTCCATCCATTTTGTCTCAATTCACTCTTCTGTAGTCAAAAATCGCAAAAATCACTAAAACTCCTATTCTTGTGGTTCAAGGTCATTCGAGGTCATTGATGTTGATATCATTAAAAAGCACGTCATTAGTGCTTGTTATGATAAGCAGCACGTCTGTGCCTATCTGCAAGCGTTTGCATGCTAGACATGCGAATAGCGCAAAAATCACTACTTTTGGGGGGAAGTGTAGGCCTACCCGTTTTTAACAACCACGTGCGCAGGCCTTATGCAATATATAAGATCGGGACTTAGACTACTAAAGCCTACATTTAATGCTGAAAATTTCGTTTGCAGGTTGTCTCAATCTATTTCCAGCCATTTCGACGCAATTCACTCTTAAAATGTGCGGCATTATCCAAAAACGCAAAAAAATCATTAAAGCCTTTTATTTGGGAGGGATTCAAGGTCATTCAAGATCATCGATGTTGACATTTAGGAAGCTCGTCGTCAAGGCTTGTTATGATAAGCAGCATGTCTGTGCTTATGTGCAACCATTTTCACGCTAAAAGAGCCAAACTAGCGGTAAAATAACTCCTTTTTAGTGAGAGTGCCCTCTTTCGGCTCTTCTTTTTTGGAGACTTTTTTTACCCAGCGGCATAAAATTTTGTCACGAAATGCTAAAGACTCTAATCTATCATATGGTGAAAACCCGAAGTTTTTCTCACATGGTCTTGGAACGGTACCGGGACGTGACAAACACCAGGACAGAATTACCATAGCTAATAGGCGCTATAGCTATGCTAGCTCTCGCGCGTAAAAAATGTGTCCAAGCTAATTAGCCCATGTTTAATCAATTATTTACAGTGCTAATCAAATTGACACTAAACGTATTTAAGCAGCGATTTGATAGGTCGACAGAGCACAACTAACGTATTTTATTCATCAGTTCACTTCAGTTTCAGATTATGAGCTCGATAAGCAGAAGCTTTTATTGCTCATCTCTCGCAATCATATGTTCGTCCAGACGTTTCTTGAATGACTCAACCGAGTCTGTTGCAATGACATTCTCTGGTAGTTGATTCCATGCATCTATTACAATCTGACTGAAAAATTTCTACCAGCAGGTCCTGTTGATTTATTTGTTTGAAGATCTTTTTACTGTGTCCACGAAAGTGAGCTGTTTCAAACACAGTAAAAAAACTGGTCTCGATTTACGTTTTCTTTGTTCGTAATTACTGTATTTTGTATGTTTCAACGAGAGTTCCGCGGAGTCTTTGATATTCCAGAGAGTATAAGTTGAGCTGTTTGAGTCTCATAGTAAGGCAAATTCTTCAAATTTCTGACTAATTTTGTAGCACTTCGCTGTACCTTTCCCAAGCAGCTGATATCCTTTTTGTAGTACGGTGTCCAGACTTTGGCGCAGTATTCTATATGCGGCCTCACATAAGTACCATACAATATCTGAAAATTTTCTCTGCTCAGACTGCCAAATGTTCTTCCTATCATACCTCTAGTGCTTTCATGGCTTTAGATGCTGCTTTGGAACATCTATGTCATGTTAAAATAGATAAAAAAAACTAACACAACAATTCTCACGATCAGCAAGTAAAATCGCGATCATAATGTGCAGGAAATTCGCAAAACAGAACACAACTTACTGGTTGTTTTTGCTGCGCTGAAAGCTGACATAGATCCAGATACCGATTCGCTGCTTGAGCAGTTTATAATTCAGCCAACACAAGTTTATACTTTATTCTGACGGCGCCGACTCCAAATTGTCAACAACTTTAAGGGGACAGCCGGCGACGAACGACATAGCAGCAGTATTCAGCAGCAAGCCGTCACGCTCTAGCTGTCACAGGCACAAGCGCAAATCCGACGATGAATGGCAATTCTGATATAAGAAGTAATGGTAACTGTGTACGTCCGCGTAGCGAGACAGCGTGATTTAGTGGCGTAGACAAAGGGGCCGGGGCCCGGGGAGCCCAGCCCCCAATCCTTCAGACAAGACGTTTAAACTACACCAAATTTGGCCAGTTGATTCTCAGAAAAATAACTGAAATTCTCAAAACCAAATCTTATATTTTAAAAACATAATGCGCCAAGAAGTAATGCGCCAAATTCGATTTCGGCTGAGGCTCCGCCCCAAACTCCGCCGGGGAAGCTCACAGCGCTCCCCAAACCCACAGGCTCTAGCTGGATTTTAGAGATCCTACTTCTACGGGCAAGAAAAAAAGAAAAGAAAAAAGGAAAAAGAAAAAGAAGGGTAATAAAAGAGGAAGGGCCAAGTCCCTATTCACATTTCTAGCTACGCCACTGGCTTGGTTACGGTTACGAGTGCAGAAAGGACATCGGTGGTGTGAGCTATGTTCAGTCGAAAAATCTTTTACAACAAGACGCAACAGTCAGGTATAACACTGTCCACAGCTGGCTAAAATAAAAAAATAACAAATCGCCGCTAACACAATTTTTTCAAACTGTTTACAGTGTCATTTTTGCTGCACAGTAATTGTTTAGAATCCGGTGCATATTTTTACGCTTCAGTTTTTAAATGAGTTTTGCTGTCAGTGAAAAACATTTCTCATTATTAATATGTTGTCCATTTAGCAAATTTTTCATATTTCAGTACATCGTAAAACATTAAAAATTATGAACATTTCCGCGCTACGCGTAACTGGTAATCGCGTTTTTCTGCTAATGCCTTAGTATTTTGTTGTATTTTAACTATTTTTAGGTTTCACGGACATCATAATGCATTCTATGCTGTGTCACTTTTTGTGAAGAAAAGACTCAAAACAGGCTAGGGCTATAAGTCAGACTGCTTGGAAGAGCCTTTTTTACAACCAACTGCATTCGACGGACACGTTTCGCATTTCCCTGAACATTAGCCGATTGGTTTCCCACTCCCAGTCCAGTTTAAATACATCGACATTTGAAGGTACCCAAACCTTCACCGTATCGTCGCACGCCCTCGAATCAAGCCGGCAACAGCGACAGGTGCTATACCGGTAATCTACGGGGACGGCACGTACGGCTGTAGGCTGCCGCTCTATCCGCCCTGCCTTCATGGATTCAAAATTTCACCGCAGTCACACGACGCCGCTCAGCCGTGTGACTATATACAGCGTAGTTGTAGCTAGCGATCGATTGTGTGACGTTTTCTGTCCCTCATTATGCGGTCTTCAATGCCCCGGTCGACGATTTCTGTACACGACAGAGGAATGGGTATTTGCCGCTCATAGAGAAGGCAGAACAGTCAAATAACGTACGATAACTAGTAGGCCCTATGCATCGTCGTAGGTTTAGCCCCAGGTTGCTAGTTTTTGATTCCTGTAGGCCCTATATCAAGAAATTCTTATAATTATACAAAGTTGAAAATAAAGAAGTCAGAACGTAAACTTCATGAGTGGGACATTGAGGTAGCACTGAATACTGCAGTAAAATAGGCCTACCCTGCTGCCCGTACCCCATGTACATATAACACTGCAAACGTGATGAAAAACTGCAGAAATCGTCGCAGTACCGCTGTAGCACCTGCCCGTCATGCGCTGGAGGCCCGGCCAGCTGACGACACTCAACAATAGCTTGCCGATCAGCAGTGCAGCAGAACACCTGTCGGTCGCCCGTACAAAGCTCTCGTGCGCTGGATCGCTGCTTCGCTGCAGGGTCGGGTGAATAGGGTCGCGTGCCACTCTCACGCCCCGCACGCGCACTATCCACCCCGATAGCTGCTTGAATTCAAATCGGAGCAGTAGCAGTTAGCCCGCCGATCATAATGGTTAGTTTTGTAACCGTCAACCGCTGCTTAGCAGTAGCAACGGTGCATCTTCATAACTGTTATTTTAAACGACGGACGTCCTGCTTAATATCCCCTTTACACGATGAAGCAAACGTCAAGCAAACGTATTCAATATACACGTGCACGACGTGTGCTCTAAGTTTGCTTCATCGTGTAAACGAAGTATAACAGTCGTAATTGCTTCAACCGAACTCGGTGCACTATAGTTCACGAGCCACGACTTGGCATACTGGTACAAGCATAAACGTAGCCATAAATTTGTCTTTGGGCACTCTTAAGACCACTCCTCTTCCTATTCCTCCTGCCCTTTTCCTTCCTTTCATCTTTTTCTTTTCATGCCATTCCGTTCTCCGTCCTCACCAAATCCAGTTAGGGAATCTGAGGTAGAGCTGTTCTCTCAGCGACGCCTGTCTAACACAGTTCTGTCATCCTGCACTGTACCAGATACTATCCTTTCCACTAATAATACGCTGCAGGCATTTACTGAAGTGTACTGCGTCTACAAAATGCGAAAACATTTACCGTATATTTAGTGTGTTGAGCTTTTTAAATATCATGTTAGGCCTACTTCCTTTAATTTTCGTGCAGTATGCTAACGTTGTTACAATACAGTGCCCTATACAGTAGTAATCACAAGATTAAGGCGGTAGGCTAGATTTAACAAACTGTTATCAAGTTTGAATATGCCTTATCTGAGATTTATACGATGAAATATTAGCTAATAGAATAGTCACAACAGCATAATCGGGCGTTCCACGTCTCTGTTTATTTCTTAGGCCTACGTTAAAACTGACGAGAGGCAACGTTTGCCATTTCTTAAATTAATATCGAAAACACATTTACACAATTTACCTTTAATCGCAAATGATTTCTGTTGAACTTTTCATTTAGGCCTATTTTGGTCTGTCGTTTGTAATCTAGTCTGTTGTCTCAGTTTCGGCGAATAAATTATTATTAATATTATTGTGTCACGAAAGATACAAAATAACCAGTAGCCTATGATACACAGCAGTCCTGAAGCTGAATCTCTTAGGCCTACTTAATTTTATTCACGCCCATCTGAATTGGAAATATGCGGTGCCACGAAGACCGCAAATACATACGTAAAGTATTTGCTAATAAAAAGTTTTCCATATTGCTTAGAACAAGAACTCAATAAACTAAAGTTCTTTGATGAGTCTAATGTGTTACTACCTTGTCTGTGTTATGTGGGCCGTGTGCCTGAGTCAGGCAAAATTAATGATTGATTGAATAACCGACACTTAACTTAATCACGCAATATTTCACGCCTGCAATAATTCACATCTGATTGACTCATGACACTAACACTTAAGCGTAATTGTCAGAAGTCTTTATTGCACTGTGAGTTGGCATAATGCGCCTGACACCTCAGCTTGCCACCCGCTCACTAGAAACGCTGGAGGCAACGGGGTGCTCTACTGCAAAGAGATAATTAATTACTGTCCAACTGTCAACAGTAACTGCCAAATTGTCACGTTTGGTAGGCTAATGTATTGGCATTTTCTACAAACCTATATGCCTGATTACTAAACTGCGTTTCAAATACAACAGCGACTGCTAGATTTTAAAATACTTCCAATAAATCTGGCTCCAATGCGATAACTTTAGTAACAAGTCCATCCCGCGAAGGAAAAACGTTGCACGGACGTTTTATTTATACCAACTGCGATGCATGTACTGTAAATGTAGTCTAACACCATGAGTTGTTTTTGCCAGACTTTGTCTGTCTGTCTGTCTGGGTGTCAGCAAGATAACTCAAAAAGTAATGGACGGATCTTTCTGAAATTTTGACGGTATGTCGGGAATGGCACAAACTGCCAGTGATTCAATTTTGGGGGTGATCCGGAAGGAATCCTGGATTCTGGATCACCTTGAAGTTTTCGTTATCATTGCTTTCAATGGGGCATAAGGGAAACCGCTGCAAAACCGAAGATGGTGCTGCCACCTAGCGAACAACATTGCCTTGGCGGAGGTGTGCGGGCTCTGACTGCTTTCTAGTTAACCTAATAATTAACTTTAGAATCATCGCTCGACGGAGCCCCAACATCGGCGAACGTCCTTGGTAATACCCCAAATTAAATTTCGTACGGAAAACATCGCCCACAACAAGTGTTATTCATTTACTTACTTAGCATAATGTCTGACTGTGATACTATAAGGAAGCACGATTGTAAACATAAACACAGCACACAGCAAGGCGCTCTACAGTTGTAAAGTCTAGGGCCCACAGTTTTCCGCGGAAAATTTTGCCAAATTCCGCGAGCCAGTTTGCAAAATTCCGCGGCAAAATCGTCCAAATTCTGCAGCTCACTGCGGCCTTCTGTTTGTGAGTAAACTAAGCTATATTCTGTTCGAAATCTGTTATTGAAGGCTGTCAATGTGCTCAGTTATGCTAGCAACATACAAAAAATCATCAATCTTTTTTTTGCTTTTAAAAGTGCAGTCTGTCAAGTTGCATTGTGTTTGCTTCATACTATTTGGCTGCACTGTGATAGCTGTTACAGGGCCCACAGTTTTATGCAGTTCAGTTTGAGTTTTTGTGTCACATTCTGTGATAAAATTGCGTCATCAAACCAGCCATCGTACTAATCAATGGTCATTTCTCAACTTTTGCGAAATTCCGTGGATATATCAAAATTCCATGGAAAAGGGCAAATTTCGCGGCTCGGCTCGAAATTCCGCAGCCTGCGAAAACTGCAGGCCAGAGCCTTGTAACTAGAAGCGAATTTAGTCATGTTCAGCCGAACATGGGCCCCAACAAAAAGGGGTCTCCACACACCAGAAAATGTCAGCCAGCAGTGCCGCAATTTCTAGCCTGTTTAAAAGTTCACTTGGAAGTTGGTGCAGTGCAGCACACATTCTCTGATGGTCTACATAGAAAGCTGTATCTCAGATCAAGTAATCGCAGCAAAAACTTGTACAGTTGTAACGCTGAATTCATGGTAATGTCAAAAAAATTATGCCAAGGTGCCACAGCTTCACCGCATCAAGGCCTAATCACGTTTAAATCCAGCCCTGACAAAGGTAAAAGGTGAAGATAAAGGTGGTAAAGCTCTTAATACCAAATCTATCACAGAGCTACAGAGCGTCACCTGCCACACAGGATCACATAGTGTTAAATGCCACCCAACACAGACGAACACGCCCACCTTATCCCCAGCCAGACAGGCTGGTACTAGAACTCGATTTACCTACCCCGATGGGATGGAAGGCTGAGTTGACCTTGGTGTTGGTTATATGCCAGGTTGGTTTACCTGTCTGCAGACAGTCACCCATCCAAGCAATCCGACCGGCGTCGAACCCATGACCTCTCAATCTTAAGTCTGACACCCTACCCAGTCACCTATAGCCGTGATGAACAGGAATCGATGACTTGTGGTACTATCAACCTAAACGTTCAGTTCTGAGCGGTGGCAGCGGCCGTAGCTGATGTCAACGTAGAGGGTTTAATGCGTGTAAACAATGGTCCACGGTCAGGACCAAGTTGCATACATTCCACCGCAACGGACTTCATCATACTCGCCCGGCTGAGTTCATTCTTCGACCCACAGCCAAGTCGCTGCAGAATGCGTCCAGACAGAGCCGGCACCACGGGCCACAGCGCCAGTGCTGCCACCCGGGAGGTCTCCAGACCCACGTGTAGGATACAGTCCAGAACAGCACGGTGGTGGTGGTCCGAAGATTTTGCCAGAAGCCACGGCTGATGGGACTGGACGAACGAGTTGGCCTGTCGCAGTATGCACATGGCCGCCTCGACGGCACGACCGTGGTTGAAGCTGCGGTAATGCTCGTCCACTACATCTGCCAAAACATTTCTATACGGTGTCTCAAAAAACCAAGCCACTTTTATGTTTTTGAATAGCTCCGTAAAACATTGGCCAATTTTTTTATAAGTTTTGGTATGCAACATCAATAGGGACCAACCGAATTCACGGGAAAAAATGCATGATTTCACGGCAGAATTTTTTAAATGTGTCAAATTTCACGGAAAATTCACGAAAAGAGTTTCAAAAATTCGCGGGAAATTCACGGGCTCCACAGACGTTATTTCGAGGTGCTGTGCTATTGCAAACGAGGAAATTTCAGAACAACGAATATTTACTACACTAAGTCAAGACTCAAGACAGTCAATGTCAACTACTTAGTGCTGAAGTGCGAGACGTAGCAAACAGCAACATCCATACGAAAGCTGCTGACAAAACTCTTTAACTGTCATAAATCAAACTAAAAGCACTAAAATTCACGAAAATGACGGCTTTCACGGAAATCGGCGTTTTTCACGGAAAAAGGCCAATTTCACGGAAAATGTCACGCCCGTGAAATCGTGAATTAAGTTGGTTCCTAAACATCAAGAAGAAACTTGATGCAAATGTCTAGTTTTGTCCACCTCGCCTTAACACTGTTGCTGCACTACCTTGCAAAATTCCGAAGTCGTACTTTGCTCATTTACAACAAAGAATTCACATAAGGTAGTGTAGCAACAGTATTAAGGTAATGTGGGCAAAATTACTGTCATTTATATCAAGTTTCTTCACGATGTTGCATGCCATTCAAAAAATAAAAATGGCTTAGTTTTTTGAGAGACAGTGTATATCACAGGTTGTACTGTATTAATACGTGTGTCGTTTTATTCCTAATCATTGACAGAAAACTGTCATAGCACTAAACAAAAAGAATTCTTTACAAATTCCTGAAACCAGACGACCACCATAGTGGTTCTGGTGGAGTCACATTTTCATTGACGGACCAAGCAACCGGCTGGTTCACATGTCGACATCTCTACCCCACGACAGTCCATCCTCCGCACAACGACTGGCTGCAAATAACTCCATTTCCTCTGTCCTCACTCACTCTTCTTCGTATCGGAAAAGAGCTGTTAGACTACCATGACAACAACCACCATAATTATCTCCGACAATGGAACGAAGTGAACATTGAAGGAGATTATAAGATTAGTCGTTCTGTCCGTCGTTGTACGTGTGTGTGTGTGTCGTCTGTGTATACAATTCATCTCCACGCATCATACACAACCAGCAGGAACAGTGGCGCCCTCCTGTGAAAACTTCTACATTGGCGGAGATATGCACTCTCATGAGTGCATTCTAGTTAACTGTCTGTTTCTGGGCCATTCGTCACTCCTCCAAAACTTACATTAAGTCTGTTTATAACATGCTCAGAGATACAGTGCAGTATTCTGCAAAAATACAAGAACCCATATACTCTCCATAGGCTAATTAATTCGTCCCTAGCAAATCCATATATTTTGTAGACAGAAACACATGGACTGCAACAAAAAAATATAACCACCTTAACACCTTAACAGAGGTGTATATGCCACCCACATGACACTGCTAATAAAACATCAACAATGAATTATACCAACCGGCAAGTTCATAGAGTCGAGTCATGATGTCTTTCTCCGAGTCCAGTGCAATGTTGTTGAAAACAGATTGGTCAAAACGTGGAAATATCTGCTGTGGGTTCAGGGACTTGGCGGCGCAGCGACTCACCAGGTTAGAAAAAGTGTTGACAAGATCATTGTTGATGCACTCGACTGCTCGACTGTCGCTGTAATCTACAGTAAACCAAACCCACACAACCAGACACAAATGTCTTAGTGAAATCTGTCAGTTCACATTTTCTTGCTGTTCTGCTGTTTTGACGAAGTATGTTCGGCCGTCGAGCCTTCGCTGTTTGGGGTCCGATGTCTTGGAACTCATTACCAGACAATCTCCGTGATCCATCGCTCAACAGCAGTAGCTTTAGGCACAACTCAGAAATTGTACTTTTCGTGAGATACTAGTGTATTTAGTGCAACAGAGATGCTTCATGATATTGCGCCATATGAATTCAATACTGACATTGAAAAATGTTGACGGTTTGTGCCATGGCCTAGTGGTGACATACAAGTACAAGCTTGCCTAGCTGTAGGAAAACCAGTGGCGTAGCCAAAAATATGAACTGTGGAGGGGGCTGCACTCCCTTTTCCTTCCAGTCCCCTCCTCTCCCATCTTCTCAACATGGGTTTAGGGGTATCACACCCAGAAAAAAAATTTGAAAATACACATGCTTGTGAGATTTAGAGCATTTTGGATATCAACAAAATATGGTGCAAAGCCTTTGCCTTGGCCCCCTAAACATACCTTGTCTACGACACTAAAAGAAACGTCATTTAAAGCTTCTTAATTGATATTAAATCCATCTATTAACTTAGTTATGCAATGTACATAATCCTTAAAAAAGTTAACTTGAAAAAATCAGATGAGTACCAAATAGTACTGAATAACATACAGATTCGAATGTAATAAACAAAGGTGAGTATTTGTAAACAATGAACCACAGAATAAACTTTATTTCGCAAAACAATAATATTACTATAAAATACAGCAAATAACATAAAAACTTAAAGCATAAATAAGTTAAAAAATAAAGAGTTAATATGAAAAAATACAGACTTCCATCAGAATGTGGAACACCATCTTTCATAAGATAATAGCGAAGTCCATCAGCAGAGTATGCTGACAAACGATCAAATGGGTCTACAACGTTGCCACGACTTTTAGACATCTAAACAATAATCACCAAGACATCTAAAGATTATCACAAGAAAGTACAAAAAATCCTAAAATATCACTTGCTATTCTTTTGTGTATGTATCAGCTGCATAACTGCAAAATGTATAACTGTATAATTTCTGTCCCTTCAAGTCAAATTCCTCACTCTAATTTTAAACCTAAAAATTTTCTTGTTTCTCAACTTCTTTCGACCACAGACTGCTTCAGTAGGCTGCACTGACACAAAACGGTTTAATTTTCCTACTAACTTTCTGATTTTAGCCATGCTGGGTAGACAAAGCTGGCTATCCATCATTACCAGTTTTTTTCTGCTCAATAGTTTGCAATAAAAAGAAAAGAGTTGAAATGATACAAATTCATGTCTTACCTTTTCCTTGTTCATCAACCAGTGCGAATGGCAGAGAATTTTTTGTGGAAGTTCATGTCCTGCTGCCATCAAAAATGCCGGCCAGTATATAGCATGAAATCTAACCAGACACGATTCAATTTTAATCCACATATCATCAACCAATCAGTTCAGGACAAATATAAGCTTACAAAAAAATAAACAAAATGCACACTGCACAATATTATAATGTTAATCAATCGGCAGAGTGAATAGGTATTACATCACAACAGTATGTAATACCTATTTACCTATTCACCCTATCGTTTGATCAACATTTATCACAATTTACTGGCAGCGAACAATAATTAAACTTCAATACATACTGATGCAGTTTTGAAGTTCATCGAATGTAACATCATTATACTAACAAATTCTTGTTTAGTTGCAATGATTAACTAGACAAATAAGTAAGTACAAAGATTTTTGGCCAGGATAACTACGTTTTCCTACTATCTGCACAGTACAGTAAAAGAAGTAAAAAGAAGTGATTATGCAAAGTTGAAATACCGAAGTATGTCCTTTCCAACAATGTGGCAATCGGCAGGCCACTGGAAAGGCTTGGATGGATAACCTCCAACTGTTAAGTAATTCGTCAATGCATCCAGCCATACGTAGACCTATTAGTACAACACAGCTTACATACAGTCAAGCATATTTGAACTTTTCATGCTTCAAAAACAAGCAGTTTCATAAACATCTAATTAATAGATAGGCCTACACTAAGTCAACTCAGCCTTCTACCCTCCGTGGGATAGTAAAATTAGTACTGGCAGTGGTTATGGCCATCGCTAAGAAAAAAACAGCGAGTCCTGCGTAATAGTAGGCCCTGTGGCCAAAACTGCTGGTTACTGACCCAGTTGGTTAAAGGCGCTGGCTGCTAAATAGAGCTGGCCATCCGGCTGATTGGGTTGTATGCTAGCTTAATTGGGTTTAACCCTCACCGGCTCAAAAAGCGCCAAAAGGGGATGAGCTCCCTTGCAAAGGACCTAGCTGTCTGTGTGAAATCTTCTTCTATGCCAATTCACATTCAAAATTGAGCAGATTTTTGCAGACACTTTCCGATGTTTTCACGGTTTTGAAATGGATTTGCCTCAATGTTCTGTTGAGCACTTTTTTGACTATTTGTATCACAGTTGCATAAGTACTGCTGAAATTGTTACATTAACTTTTCAGACATGTATGATGTACACCGTGTAAAAAATGACAAGAAATAATCCATTTTATTATGCACCACCACGCATGCCACAGACTTTTAACATTCAACATGCATTCACAATTTCACATCCGATAAGTTGCCATTGCACTAAATAGCTTTGTCTTAGCACTTACGATAAAACAGTGAAAAAATCTTCGCTGCCAGTAAAAAAATAATACAAAAACAACAAACATGAAAATCTGTAAAGATCTAGAACAGCTCAGTCAATACCTCTGCAATCAGTACTTTGGATTTTTTTGTAACAATTTAAATGCAAGTTTATAGACTCAAAATTTACACAGTACATACTGTTTGTGTGTCATCGCCTGGGACTGGAATACCCCACGGTATTCTTGCACGAGACCGAGAAACGGAAATATCCGGCAATCCCCGCGAAATGTATTGGCGCAATATTGCCTCAAAAATATCTGGTTGGACAACTACAACAAAATGTAAACAGAAAGTGTTTTTTTTTGTAATTTGCATAAAAAAGTGTTATATAGTTCAATGTGACAATCATGACTGAAATGCCATCAAAATGTCTGGTTGTGTCACTCATTGTTTAAACTGAAAACTCACAATTTCACTGGCACTCGCACTCGACCTGTAAAAATTTGCATTGATGGCCAAGACTACATTATTATTGGTTATGAGTTAGCATACAACAGGTAACAAGCAACACCTTATCCATTTATCCAATGGTACCATCACCAACCCTATACAAATGCCTCTCATTAAGACTGATAATGCCTAATGCCTAGTGTTAAATTATAGCACCTTTGCTATTTTTACACTGCAATACATTTCCAGAAGTGAATGCAAACCTATGACTACAATGGAAAAAACATGTCTCAGGTATTTGGAAAATAAAAAGTCAACACTCTTCAGGAAAAATATCCAAGAACTGTAGTCTAAAATATTACTCCAAAAGCATCCGATACTGTAGTCAATCTTGCTATAAAGTTAACTTTCAAAAGCAATACAAGCCTAATACAGAAATTATCAATTTACATACCACGGCTGTTAAGCCATTCTGTGAGCGGATGAGAAAATTCAGATAATCGAAATACGTAGTTGTCTTCAACTGTCCATTCTACAGGATTACCGTTCTCCTTCGACACCTAACAGTGAAAAAAATGATAAGTTTTGCAAGTAATTCATCCCATTTCTCCTTGATTATCGGTTATGCAATAAATCGTCTTACCTACACAGTACACAGCAACGTAATTTTGATTTTAATCGTACGTTATTGTATACTACCATGTACGTATCTCGTACAGTTGATTATAGTAACCTGCCCACTTGTGCTGACATCGAACACATAGTGTAACAAAAATTTTGCTTGCCAAAAGATATAGGGAAACTTGGTCAATAACCAAAATCAACTACTGAAAACAGTTTACAAAAATTTAAAAAAAAACCAGCTAATGATCAGACTCACATGTCGCTTACTTCCTTTATCATCAGCAACCTCCATTACATCCTCCTCCGAGAGAAACGCTTCATCCGATATGCAGTACCAACCTTCGTACTTGCCTCGGTAAATGTAACCCTTCGACTCCAGCACTTTCTGCGCTAGCATATATTTGTGGCTGGGTAATAACGATAATAACAGTGGTAGTAATAATAATAGCAATAGTAATTTGTAAACTCCCCGAGGATAACATTCAACAATAGTCAAAAAATAAAAATAATAGCAATGACAATTTCTAACATGCTGTAACATAATAAAAATCAGTATGAGAGCAAATTTGCCCAAGGTTAACAAATACAAAAAAAGTAATTTTCGGAACTAAATCATTTATTTGTGGACTTGAACAAATTAATGTAAAAGAAGTACCGTATGGCAGCATATACTCACACAGATATAATAATTATATGTAAGTCTTCCTACTAACTTATAAGATATGCAAATAACAAAATATATAAAACAGCACTTCGTTTATTCATTTTCCAATTCGGTATTTTGTCCACTTCATGTACTATTTACTGGTGTATTTTTGATGCGCATATCCTGTATTATTTAACAGTCACATGATCAGTAATTTTGATCACTGTTACATGCAAGGTGACAAGACCAAAAGGTGCTATGTATGCCTTGCTTAACTTCTTTTGAACTGAACTTTTCCACACTTGCCCTGGTCAGACTACTGTAAGTCATCAAAAATATCGATACAGAAACTTTTCTTATGCTACACGTATTTCCTGACAGCAAGTAATCGATATCAAAGTACCGGTACTCAAAGTAAAAGAAAACTTGATGTAAACACTGGAATCAGAATACCAAAAAATATCGACCCAGAAGTGATGGACAGCATTCATATGACGCCTTTCTGATGTACGAATAAAGTCTGTGTACTGAATATTAGCAAGTTCAAACAATCTCTGAAAATGCAACCACAATGAGCTAAAGTAAATAATGCCTTATAGCTGGAATATGATGTCAAACACATATTGTCATCTTACGTATGTCAGTAACAGTATAATAACAGAGTTATTATGACACAAAAATCTATTATTCTATTTTTAAAAAGCACACAACATATTTGCTGACAATGAGTACAGAAAGGGTTGCTACACACAAGCAAGAAATGCATTATAATTAGTTAATGGTTTTTCTAGTTAATTTTGTTTTCGAGCTAAATGCCTATCCAGCATTCAAATCAAGTTAACTTACGTTATACAATATATGCATACATGCCATACACACATCAGCATATACCTTAAAATCAGCTGAAATTTCATTGCAGTATAACAGTGGATCAAGAGATTTTAAGCTAGCAGCTTGTTGTACCTGTATGCCGAACAAAACAATTAATAAAGAAATTAACAATGTGTGCCATTGACAAAATCTACAGTATTGTACTAATGACATGAACAGAAAAAACGTTGATAACAAACAACAGATCAGATAAAAACTAACTAAATATGCCCCATTTAAATGGTAAATAAACATACTACACATTTTTACAAATATCTGAGTACTAAATAGTCCATAAAAATAATTCAATAAGACTACCCCAGAAATTTGCATAGTTTCTATTTCTAATTACATACGACATTACCAAACATTCCTGCACTATTTTGCACGAGTAAACTAAAACTAAACTGCAAAAATCTTCACTTTAATAACGTAACATAAAACAGTTTCACAATTTCTGTATGACTCAAAACATAATTCATAACCAAAGCAGTACATTGTAATTAATTAAACATAACTGATGTAACTGAGCATACCTTGAGACCATGTTCATCTGTACCAGTAGAAAAACAAACGGAAGCTCCTAGCATTTGATGCCATCGACTTGCCACATCAGCAATTACAGTTGTATAAAGATGTCCTATATGTGGAGCTGAAAAAAAACAGTCCACATTATCAGTAAAACTGTGGTACATTAATAGCACAACATAATCATGCAACGGCATGCCTATGCTCAATTGCTGATTACCGATATCAGTAAAATACCAGATAATACAATCTAACAGCTCACATTATTTTCGACATCATTCAATATTTCTTCTAAAAAATGTCATCACACCAAATCAAACAAACATAAATTGCACTCCAGATCCCTGCTACCAAATTATGCACAATAAATCATTACTTGTTTCGCGTAGGCTAATCATTATTTATTTCGCGTAGGCTGGGCTGGCTACTTCTCAGCTAGCCAAACTATATACGGCTGTCATTATCCACTGGATAGACAACCAAACACAGCTGCAGATAAACTGCAGTCGCTGATTTAACTTCAAAATACTCCTCATAGAACATGCGTAAATGTACAAAAGCAATGCAATTAAACTTACGGTAAACGATAGCGTTTAATCATATAATAAAACGATGTCGTGAACTTACTCCACAATAATAAAACACTTTATTGTCTCTATACAGCAAATTAACGCACTGACTGAAAATAAACACGTGACTGCTGAAAGTGAGTTGTTAATGTTAAGGGTGTGTTCACAAACTGAATTATCATCATTTACTTAAGGTACGTATGGATCCAAGAACAAAAAGCATGAAATTAGCCACTTTCAGATGTTATGATTTAAAAAATGTTGTCATTCAGTGTCAGAGATGTAAATTTAT
>Ga0209671_1002599_pt1 | contig 16703 bp, 10 predicted proteins | sample WorMetHERISLAND2_2_FD_187401 | JGI IMG/M metagenome (GOLD analysis project Ga0209671, IMG submission 187401) | Marine gutless worms symbiont microbial communities from Max Planck institute for Marine Microbiology, Germany - Olavius geniculatus... | ecosystem: Host-associated > Annelida >...
GCGGGGTCCAGGGGCAGAGCCCCTGGTCGGGGTGTCAGGGGGGCAAAGCCCCCCTGAAGCTGAAACACTTTTTGCTTCTGAATGTTCAATGGAAACCGCAAATTCGCCCATTTTTCTGAAATTTGGAAACGCAAAAGACCATCAAACATCGTTGAATTTTGCAATTCTTGCTGAAAAATGGCAAACAACGCACCTTTTCATATAAAGTCGCCTGTAAAAAATTTTCATGGTCGGGCCAAAGGGGGGGGCATCGCACCGTGCCCCCCCTAAATACGCCACTGTATACTGGTAATGAGGATATTTTGTTATGGATATTCAACAATTAATAACTCTGCTCAGAAATTATATTTCTGAACAAAATTCATTGATCGCTTCATCAATTTATTGGAAATTACGTGTACAAAAGTTTATTTTGATTCGTTCAGTTTTGACACTTTTATTGTACGATGTCTTGGGGGTTACTTTTTTTCCGGACACAGTGTAGTACTACTAATATCCGTGCAGCCTAGGGTAGAAAGTTGAGTTAACCCGAGAACACAGTAACGGGTGCTGTGAAAATAGCCTGCAGCTACGTTCAGAAATGCAGCGTGTGTCTTTGACAGTTTTAAGCAGTTTATTAAAATCCTGTTCAGCCTCTGCTGATTTGCCATAGGCCTAATAATTAATAGATGAGACAATTATTGTCTCATCTATTTACATGAGTCGCGACTCACGATTAGCAGCGTTTCACGCCTTTTAACGCAATGCGCAATAAAATCATGTTTACTTACTTACTTACTCACTTACTTAAAGTGTGATTTTCCGGCAATGTTTGCGACATCCCAGATATCACGCGATTCTCCGTCCTACGCGACTAAAAGCCCTCTTCAGATGCTAAGCGACGACACGATTGCGACAGATTTCCGCCATGAATAATTTAGTCTCAGCGCCAGCGAGCGAGCGCGATGCTTTTCGTATTCGAATTTCAACGCGGCGCGTCGCAGGACACCCGGCACGCGTTGTCGGCACAAATCGTAAGCAATGTGCCTCGACGGACGGACGGACGGACGGCGACGCTGTCGATCGAAGGCGTCACGTGACCCGACGCTGACGCAATCGCTTCCGGTCAGTGACGTGTCCACCGGGAAAACCAGCGCCATCCGTCCGTCCGTCCGTCAGTCGGTCGGACGATCCGATGGACGTCTAATCACACACATGGCAACGCTTCGAAAACTGACGACTGTAAAGTAAACCAAACGCAGCAAATAAGGCTAAACATAATTCGAAAAAAATGCGGAAGTATTGGGCGTTTTCGGAACAAGAACATATTTTAAAATATGCGCATTAGTAGCCCATTTGAGCTGATCAGATGATTAAATTTATCACAAAGTAATTTGAGGTGATGCAGGAATGTTAGCGAAGCCAGAATATGGGGTGAGAACGAGAACAGTTGAATGAGGACAAGAACGAAAAAGAACGTGCACAGAAAAACAGTAAAGTTTATAACACGTAGGCCTAATATTTAACATAGCACTAGCAGTTGACATAAACTGATTTTCATGAAACCAAACGTGAACTTATCGTTTCATTCAACAGTCTGTAGAATGTCGGAGTGACAGTCAGACAGTTTGCTGTAATCACTTGTTACCTTTGAAGGATGTAAGTTCATCAAAGTTTAAACTAGCTGTCCGACATTCTACAGCGATTCGGTTTCATCACCAAACCGGTTTGCGAAAATACGTGTTTTTAGTACCACTTGCATTGTCGAGACCACGAAACCAAGAGGCATGAGAACGAGAACAATTTGATGAAAACGAGAACAGGAACGAAACCATTAAATTTTGGTCTCGAGACCACGTTGACTTTCGGAACTTAACATCCCTGAACAATGAGGGACTATGCCCATGGAGAAATTCTGTCTGTTATTCGCGGCATCAAAGCCTTGCCAGTTCAGTCGATTTGACGGTGTCATGGTGTCTGGGTAATGGGTATAGCCTTTTACTGGCTTGGAAGCGATAACTCAGACTGATTGATCGGCCGAACGACGCGGAGCGAAACCTCCCTGCATCCCAGTGGTTCGTGCGTTCCAGCGCTGGCAGAGCTTGGCGGGAAATAGAAGTTGCAGCGATCCGACAGATCGAAAAAAAACCCATCGCTGCCAAATGTAACTGTGCGACTATCGGCCATGATTCATTACTAGGAGACGATGTGCAGTCGGGTCTTAATATCGATTTTGAGGCGTTCTTTATGTCTCAGTTTTAAAAATTCCGTTCTGTGCGGTGTTTTGTATACATGTAGGCCTATTGTAAGTTGTAACATTATTTTGATCACAGACTGAACGGAAGTTCAAGCCCTGTGTTAACGTCGACTTCTCTTTCCTATAGGAAAGCCAAAAATTCGACCCCCACAGAATCAAAACCCCTGACCCGATTGAGATAAATTTGCACGGTTGATTATGTCGGCGAGGGGACCCGTTATGCAAAATTTTATGCAAATTCCTTTAAGGGCGCTTCTCGGCAAATGAAAAAATATACGCAATTTTTTCTATTTTATATGTTTTTATTTCTTCAACGCACCCACAGGTCAAACCCCTTAAGGGATTTTTACGCTTAATACGTCAAACGACGCGGTTCTGCACAAGAAAGTGCCTTTTAGGGGTTAGAAAATTAAAATTAAATATTTAACGTATTTATTCAAAAAATTCCAAAAAATACAGTGGCGTTTATGGGGTAAATTAAACAATTGTTTACATAAACATAACTTTGGCTGTGTATAAGATAGTCACAATTTTTGGTTCTATAGTATGCTTTTCGGGGATGGTCAGTCTAACAGTGTCATTCAAATTTACCCCGCATTCTCCCTGGTTGCCATGGCAACGAAAATTGGGATAAAATGGGCTATAACTCGGCTTCTGCTAAAAATATCTGCGAGATCTTTGCGTATATAGGAAGGTTTTCGGGGTTGGGCCATCGAATGCTGCTAATGAAATTTTGGCCCGACCCTCCCTTGTTGCCATGGCAACGAAATTTGAGATAAAAAATAAAGCGTTTCAAGCGTTAGTTGAAAGACACCCCGGTACAGATATATGTGTAAATTATAATCAAATTACTTACACTTTTGTCAATAAGCGACAATGTTTGTTTGTATCTTTACACAGTAAACGACATCGCTTCCATTGCAATTGTATCTTTACACACGTTTAGTTTTATTGCGCTTTATAAATTCGTTTTTAACTTTAACTTTAACTTTCAGCCACAGCAATCTAAATTTTTGGACACATTTTGAGCAACGTGGAGAAAATATCAAAATTTGTGGGATGCACTCTGTATGGCTTCTATTTAAAGCCCTCCTATAGCGCTCTTCCGTCGACAACTCACGAAATCTGCAACATCTGTTTGGCTATTCAGCCTATTTTTTAAAACACTGTGTTTTAGTTAAGTACGAGTACATGGACGGCTAGCTTTGATAAGCATTTGATTTGCTTTTCTGGCGTTAGTTCAAAGATACAATGCGCTTTGTCAATTCGTGGCTTTTTGTAACGCAAATCAATATTTATCTCTCTTTTTTTCTTCTGGTTTAGTCGTAAGAGCCTCGATGCCATGGGGCGAGGACATCAAGATGAAAACAATGAATGATTAGCGCGGTGGCTGGGTGGTCAACTGAGCGTGAGAGCGGACTCGTCCTGGGTGGTCCACGTCCAAGCGAGGAAAATAGCAAGACGAACGAACGGACGGAGATCGATAGGTCGACACTAGACAGACGTACGTGTAAGGCCATGGACGCAATGGAGTCGACGGATCACTGAGTGAACGCCAGCTGAACAGCGAATACAACGCAATGGACAATTGCTTCCGACTTGTGATTCACACAGTTTCGAGCATTAAGAAATCAACACAAAGTAGATCAGGCAGTAGCAGCCAGTAAGATGTGACCATGTACATACTCAGCAAAGACATCTGTCTTTGCTGAGTATGTACATGGTTGCTGTCTACGTAATTTTCGACGCGCAAATTTTGTGCATCGAACAAAAAAAGCAACCCGCAATCTCCACGTAGTCTTTCGGTATCGGAGAGACGGGATTGGAAGCGCAATCGAATCAAAGAGACAGGCCGCCAGCTTAACGCACATCAGCAGCAGCAGCAGCTGTTTCTGCGCTGATGAAAAACCGGACAAGCGGAAGAGGAAGCTATGCAGCTAGACGGTGGAAGAAGAAGAAACGATTCAATCAGAGAAAAACGCGCTCGGTAAGGAAGGAGAACATTAGGCAACAAGCCGCCTGGCCGCTGTCTTGCCGGGCCGGCGGAGGGCTTAACCAGCAATAAGGTCGTCTAACGGCGCCTGCTCAGCGATCGGTCAACGGCTGCAACGTTTAGAGACCAGTATTAAGCTTACCGGCGCCGCAGCAGCTAAACAGGTTTCGGCTTAATCAGCTCTGGCGTGTTTCAAGCTTCGAACTGGCGACACTTCGTTACGTTAATACATCGCGGCGAGGCTGGTGCGTGCGTGCATGGCGCGGAAATTAAATTTCTGCATCAGCCTCCGCGGCACGCAGCGCAAACACGGAAATGGCGGCGACGACTGTTCGTCGCGCGACGATAATATGGATTGGTTCGATTACGCCGGCAGGCCTGGCATTATTCCGACCACGGACAAGTTGTTGCTAGCCTGATGGATACAGGCGCCAGCACACAAGCCGGCATGCCGAGTCAAGTTGATCGAACGCCGTTCGACTCGGACTGTTAATAATACACACTGTATGTGGCAGTCCTTCATGTAGGCCACAATACGCGTCGTGCCCGTCCGTCTGTTTGTTTGTCCGTCGTTACCGCACGGGCTCCTAACGTAAAAACAAACAGTGTAGAAAATTAAATAATTGGCGAAAACGTTTTCTAGAGAAGGAGTAAACGATGATTTCAATTTTTTTTCAATGATTAAAGGTCAAGGTCACTGGATGTCGAAAATCTTAAGAAAGTGACACATATATGATATATGTCACATGTTCTCGTAATCACTGCCTTTGCGGTAACCTATTTTAATGTCAACGTCTGAGACGCTTGCATAGCAACGAAACGGACGCTCGCATATTATGTTGGCACTCGGCACAACTTATACTTTTCTTTTTTTGGCGCGAGACAACACGACGCTTGGGGAATACACAGAGAAAAGGCAAACAGCGAAATTAAAACATCGCAATAGCGATGTTCCGTCGTCAGTATTAAATCTATCAGGATGAAATTAATTTTCGCGGGTTCATTTTGTCAACCTCATCGTAATCCGTCTTTCGCTGATTTACCTGTCTAGCCCTAGGCTACCGGCGTCAGCGTCAGGGCGTCATTTTAATTCATTCTCATCTGCATTCTTGCCATCCATCATTTCTTCAAAGTTTTTTTAGCCAACGCTCTTCAAAAATAGCTTCGAACTTTATCACATATAGTTGGAGATAATCACTGCAAACTTCGTGTTTGAAATTATAAAAATTGCAATGGAAGCGATGTCGTTTACTGATTGTTGTAATTTGTAAATATGTTTAAAAGATTTAAAATTACATGACACAAAATAAATGTTCTAGTGTGATGAAACTAAATGAGATAGTGAAGAAAAATTAAAATTCGAAAATGTTCATGAAATTATTGTTTATCTTCACTTATACGCCTACTGTTCTTTCGTGTAGTGAAATACACTTCACGACGAAAGTCGCCATTAGACGTTTGATATTACTGTTTAATTTAGTTCTATATGAGGCCACGTTACTGTTTTTGAATAAACGAATGTGATGGAGTATCGTTTTAATTTGTTTTTCGTTAGCCGTTCGGCCTTGAAACACGCGCTTCTCGCATAGCGACGCATAGCTTCGTCGTGCATTGTTCACGTTAACTCTTTGAATGAATGGCGTACATAGGAACGCCAACAGCAGGAGCAGCAGCAATTCACGACACGATTGCATGATAGCCTGACGTTATAATCGATAGTATAGCACACAGGGGCGCCATGTGGAAATTACCGAGAAAAGGAAAACCGACCATGTAGCTAGTGTTCTTTGCTGTATTTAATGAGTGTATTAAAAAGTAAAAAAATTTTTGTCATTTATTAACTTGACCGATTTTTGAAATCCCGTCACTGACATATTAATACGTGATTATAAAAAAATTTATTAAGTTTAACAGTTAAATTCAAACGATGTTTAAAGCTAAAGTACCTTCTGGAATAGAATAGTAATGTCACAATAAACTTGCCGGAAAATATTTAGCCATTTGACTACATTTTAGTTTTATTTAGACATCTCTTACTGCATGCGCAGAAACGGCAATTTTCGAGAGCTCTAAGTTGGATTCGTGATAACGCCGTTTGATTTAGCAATAGATTTTAAGTTCGGAGCGGTCAAAATTTAATAAAATTATTTTGAAAAATTGCTTGCGTATTATTTCGAGTTATAGGCCATCTTGTAGAACCTATACTTGTATACTTGTAGAACCGGTGTACACTGTTCGTACAATCACACTGTTCTTCATGCAGCGTTCAAGTTAACAACAAATAGCACATAATAATATATTTTTTCTCGGATTGATTGATTGATTACTACACACCAAGTATTAATTACAGCACTGCAGTAGAGTGGATAAGCGAATACGCAGTACGAGCTCACACCACTCCAAACAGCGCGGTATCGTACTAAAACTATAGCTCCGATCCCCTAGACTGCACCGTCGTTTGGTTTATGACCCACAACTGCAGCTGAAAATTGTGAAAACAGTCCAGTGTGGTTTTAACGGTAGAAATTTAGAACGTGTTCAGTTAAACGTAAAACGGTTAAGGTCTGCCGCGTCGTTTCCCGCGCTCGTTCCATCGCTTTCTCGGCCGTAGCGTCGCCGTTCTGTCGTAAATCACGCAAAAACGACTGCAGCGACCAAGAATTAAGCGAACCAACGGCGTCTTATTGATTTTCGGCCGACAGACCGACTGAACAGCTCTCCATCGGGCATTCGTCAAACCGTCCCCAGTCGGCCGTAGACCGTCCCGACCGGGCCGACAAGCACGCTGTCCCCACGGATCGTCGCTCGTTGCCGCTTCCCAGCCCCGGCCTTGCTTCATGTGGTCTGCTGGGCGCAGCGTCGACACTTTTTGGTATTTCCCTGATATGTGATATGTGTACAGCAGTGGATGCTTTTGGTGCAGGCCTACTTGTCGCGGTGAACTGACGTGACTGGATAGAGAGATGGCTGTCGGTCGTTGGTGCACACGGTGATGTGATAGATTCGGTAAAGTATTAGAAAGACCGAAAATCTAAGATATGATAATGGCGAAGGGATTACGAAACAAAATTGTGGATTCGCATTATTGGCTTCTGGCGGCAAAAGGTTGTACGCTGGAATTTTTCGAATCTGACGTTTTGTTCCAAATCTGTGGGACGAGAGAAGCAAATGCATGAATCGGAGCCTTTCGGAGGCTCCTTATGTACGTGCAGCGTGGATGCTCGTTTCATGCGCACTGCACGTATACAAGAAGCCTCCATAGGTCCAAAACTTTCACTAGTTAAGCGCGAGGCAGAAAGTTGCAATTTTCAAGCAGACACTGCAAATTTTCTGAAGGACCACGGCTGCTCAAAATATCAACGATGGCCCTATTTTTTTTTATTAAAGTAGGGGTTTTAGTTATAAATTTCTTATTTTTGTTGTTTGTCAAAAGGATTTTTCTCCACAATTTTCGGATAACCAATTTTTTTTGGGGGGGGGCTCGAGCCACGACGCCACTGCTTCTACGCTCAAGCGCCGCAATAACGGACTGAAATATTTGTCCTTTCTTTGTTATTAAGTTCGTCTACGTATACAGACCAGGTGTATACGAGTAAAATAAATGTGTGCCATTCCGCCAAACAGAATCGGCAAAGCAGTTCCAGAGATAACTGTGGAGTCTCGATTTTTTTTGCAAATTTAATTTGGTATCGACATTAACCTTTACACTTACGTTTGAAAAATATCGTGCTAACAAAGGTCAGGACGAATGACCGAATCCACGAGCACTGAATAGCGTCAAACAAGCCGAAAACATGAAGCCTGTCTCCGCCGATATTTGCCGAAGGCGGAGAATAAAAACTGACAACAGTCGGGGAGCACATGGCGCCGATTTGTTAGACCGTTCAGCTGACATGCCGATTATTTCCATTTCTACTACACAGACCCAAACTGCTTCTCGCCGCCAGCTTCAAAGCAGAGTAGCAGCGCTTCCGACTCCGAGCGATGTCCCAAGAATCCATCCATCTGTCACTCGTTCCGTCGGGAGTCGGTCAGCGCGAGGTCGGGGAATACGTGAAGCAGCGACTCGACTGTGGCCTTGGATTCATCAGTAGTCTCAGTCTTGTCGTCGTCGTAAGACAGGTCGTATGTAGCTACGACTAACTTAACGACCGACTGCGACTGACTGCAACCGGTCACGAAGGCGCAAGCAGAAAAAGAAAACTGTCAGGCACGTACTCAGCGTAATGATCGGCGTCGGCGGCGGAGGCCTAACTTACCGTCAACGCCTGAGACGCCTGGCAACAGCTTCGGTGTTTGATAATCCATCTCTACTGCTCCCGTGTAACTCGCCAGACACTGGTAATTAGCAACGAGGGTGGAGCGCAGCGTCTGAAACCGAACAGTAGCTTAGTAGCACCGTGAGTCAAAAAACATGAACTAAATTCTCACCCATATCTTCGCCAGATATCGACCGATTTTTAAAGTTATCTTACTAGTAGACTCGACAGACAATTTGTAACGAAATGCTCATTGAAGTTACAAGGTGTCGCTACATTACCTTGTGACATGCTAATTTAAAAAATGCACCGAACGAAGCACAGCAACGGCAACCGAACAGTGGCTGACCGCCAGTATGTCAGAAACACTGTTCACGCAGCGGTGAACTGCATTGCACGCGACAACACGAAATAAAAATCCGACTCCACGGGGGTCTGATGACAATATGCATTGCACATAAGAACTGGTTTGAATAACGTTCAGGAAGGCAATCGGCCATATTTATCAGCGGCAGAAAATTATGAAACCGGATTCCGGCTTTGCTGCGATGTGGTTGAAAGTTAATGATCTGAAAGTGATGAATATAGGCCTACTGAACTATAAGTGGAGCATGTAGGCGCTTAATCCGAACGCTATGGATAATGGTTGCAAGCTTAGAAGCTGGGCAGACGAAGGATTATTCGAGAACGCCGTGCGAAACGAAACGTAAGCAGCATACTGCGACGGGAAGAAAGGATGATACAGATAAATGATAAATAAATTACTCTTGGTGACCAAAGGTCTGCTGCGAGAGAATATGCGATTCATCTGCACGAAATAACACGGACTTTAACTCATTATGATCGATAAAACAACGTTGAACCGTTGAATGAATGTCAACAAAGACGACTTTTATCTGCTGTTACAGATTGTCCAACCGCATTTCTGATTTCAACACTTTTTTGCACTTTTTCACAAATCAATCATTGCGCAATGTGAATTAGGCTAATTTTTAATCTCGGCGCAGCTTTAAATTATGTGTAACAGACCGCTTGAATCTAGCACATAAACTAAAAAACTAAAACTGTTGTAAATGGAAGTACAATGAGAGAAATTGAAATGGAAAGTACCGTTAAGCCTATTTTTGTTTGAGTTTTATCGCACACGCAGGCGCCGCCTAAACTGGACAGGAATGTATAGCATATGTTCTCGAAACGGGCGGGAAAACTGTCCCTGGAAGAGCGAATGTCTATGGGATGGAGAGGCAATGTCTGTCTGGATCTGAGCGGCACGTGGATGAAGACTTATGAGCTGGAAGTTTGACGGTCGGTCGAGCGGGGCGGGGGGGGGCATACGGCGTAGATATCCCGGTACGCAGAGTGTTCAGTAGCCGTGTGTATCTAGACTGACTCGCCGGGCGGCTAGAGCGAGCGGTCACCGCCGTCGTTTGATGTCTCCATGAAGAGCAAGCAGACAGTCCAGTGAGTGAACGCGCGAGTTCATCGGTCACTGGTCGCCGTCCAGTCGTACCCAGACAGACGATAGTGGGACGATTCGCGCAGTCCCTTTGATGGCTGCTGTAACTTGTAGGAAATTACTCTTGGAAATTACTCTGTGTTGCTGTGTCGTGTGCAGGTTCATCATGAATAGAGTCAACAGTAAATAGAAGAATGCAATAAAGATTCGAGTGTTTAAACATTAGTTCTACAATAATTTTTTGTTGTTAATTAAATCTTCTTGTATTAACATTATAATGCAAATGAGCACTTGCTGCTGTCTGGCTACCTTTAACCCTTCTGCTTGTGCTAGCTGCATTAACCCATGCACACTCCATACAAGGACGATTAGTGCACTGGGCGCGAGGAGGACAGGACAGTGCTGTTTTGTTGGCTAATTTTTGTAGCCAACAGAACTGATGACTGAAACTGCAAAGTAAACCAAGTTGGCCTGTAGTCAGCGTTACAACACAGTAGCGACGTATGACGAGAACTAAGTCATATGCGTCATATTTTCTGTTTTTGCTTATTTCACAAAAGGTGGCATTAGATCCGATCAAACCCTGCAGTGCAAGAATCGTCCTAATGCAGCATCAAAGAAAGTGCACGAAATGTCGCAATACCAGACAGACAGACGGACAGACAGACAGCACCGCCGGCGCAGAGATAACTAACCGGCAGCGTCGCGACCGATACCGGAAGAACTAGGCGTAAATCAGAAACGACTTCATGGATCGGCCACCCATGACGTCCGATAGCATCACGACTTGCAGCCTGCCACACACGACCAGCTCGTCATCGTAGCATTATGTGCACGGCGCTCACGCGTCCTCAACGACCGCACAGCTCTACGTCGAATTTAGGAAATACCGCAAACGAAATCCCAGCAGAAAGAAATCTCTATCCACAGCCCCGACTCTAATCCTACGAGCAAAGATGTCTGCGTCGATTGCGGCGGTCGGTTTAGATGCTGTTGTAAACTTGTAGTCGGCGCTAGAGCCGTCCGACATGCTTGAGCCGGCAGCGGACGCCAGTGACTCGCCACCCGCAAGTAAACATGTTTGCTAGATATATTTGCTAGATATAATGTGCGATATTTTCTTGAAGTTATTTCCACTTTCAATGATTCACTGTGTGCGTGTGTGTTTCTAAGTAAGCAAAGTAACGGTATATGTTCGCACCAATTACGTTTTTACGCCGTTTTATTTTCGCGTTAGGAGCTCGTACGGAACACACTGACAGACATACGGGCAATACGTGTAATGTGCTCTATATATAGGACTGTGATACCCGCATAATAACCTTTGTATTGGCTTTGTTTTAGTGAGTTATCACCGTTACATCGGGATCAATATTGTCATCTTATAGACACACGATTCTGCGCGTTTTTTTTATATGAAACTATTCACCAAAAAGGTGAATAGTTTCATATAAAGGCAAGTTTATTACAATACAATACTACCGACTCGACCACCGAGTCGGTAAAATTTCGCTGCCTCTTGCTAAGTAATGCCGAACGTTTTCCGTTTGTTCGTCCAGCAAAAAATGTGATCATAAATATGGGAATTAAAAAATAAAATGAAATTTTTAACACACTATACTCATAACGTTAGTGTCAGACGTATGCGTGGGCTGTTTCGCACGGACTTTATCAAAAAGAGTGATCCAGAAAGTGAGCCAGCAAGGTTTTTGTCATAACTTGTTCAATTTTCAATCATTGTCGCACTCTCCATTGGATTTTCACCAAATTTATCTCACGACATGATTACGAACGGCTGAACTGTTCGCTTTATGAAATATTAACGTCTCAAAGCTAAGCGGCAACATTCGGCAACAGCTGCAGGGCTAAAAATCTAAAAGACAAAACGGAACATTATCCGGAAAAAAACACATATAGAAATCGACTGGTGTACAAGGTCCAAAGCGTGCGGTAAAAATGAAACAAAGCTAAAGCAAAATCGGATCTGACTGCATGGCGACGCCTCCTAAGTCAGTCCCGTAGGAGCTGTATCGTTGAAGTGATTTAGTCGTTTATCTCGCTTAGTAATCGTCGTCCTGGGGTGGTGGGTGGGTGGCTAGACGGCTGTTGCTGACCGACCGAAGGCGCAGAGCGCTTCTCCAATCTGTCAGTGTAAATTTGATCAACGCCGGAGCACGGCCGGACCGCAACGACGACGACGCACATTGTCGACGTCGTCAGCCGCGTCGTCGTCGTTGTCGTCGCGCAGCTGCAAGCTAGGGGGAACGTCGAGATGAAATTAGGTTAAACATCACCGGCGGCCGGCTGTTGTTCGGCATCCGGTTGTTATTGACGACCGGTACGGCGGTACCCACGGGAAGACAGCAGATAGAGCTGGACGATATCTTTCTGGTCGTATCACTTTCACTCACTACGAACGATGTCGCCGAGTTTTAGAAATCGTTCGATCGTTTGTTCCAGCATTTCCCTTTATCCCATTCTCTGTTTTCCCCCTTTTTTCCATTCTTTTTTTGCAAATCCCCCCTGTAATGACTACACTATACAATATTTCTACACAAATGCACCACGGTTGCCGGAGTTCAATATTTTGATCAGCTCCTCCGGTTTTAAAGCACGAGTTAGTTGACAATCAGTCACAACCTGACGTCCGCTCTGGCAAACTTAAAATTCTTTCTGGTAATGATAAAGCCGCACTATCGATAGTCCTGTTAGTAACTGACGTCAGGGACACGGCCAGTGTCTGCTGGTTTTCGTTTCCTTGTTTACGTAATTTTCAGCTCTTGTTCGAATCGATGCGAATACCCAGCGACAGGTGCAGCACTAAGAAAGTACAGGACGGGCGGCGGATGCAGATGTTGTTGTGACGTCACTGTGCTGACGTGTCACGTGACCAGACGACGGATGGTGCACGTCGTTGTCTCTACAATAGATCAGTTAGCAACGCCACGCGACGAGTCGGTCGCGAGCTAGTAGCCTACGTCGTCGCCAGTTTCTGAAAGCGTCCAGGCGAGAGCCGCATTCAACGCCACCGTTTGTCAATCTTACTACCACCGCGCCTGGTCGGCCTTTCGTTACGCCGACCGTGTTTAGCAACGAACGACGCCTCTCTGTTATGTGTCTACTTCGTGACCACGACTTACAATAATTCATGTCTCTTGTGGACCGACACAACAGCCTCCGATCTGTTCTGTTACATAATTACCGCGGCTTGTTTTTTTGCCAGTTATCCTACGTTTTTGACCCGCTACAGATATGCTGTGCGTATAGGTTAGTGCTCGTCGTCCCAATTAGCGTCGTTGTCGTCTGTAGTCTGTCCGTCCGCCATCTGTAACGGATGTATTGCGGCTACCCTGTGTCTTAAACATAGGCATGTCAAATTTTCGCGACCTAGTGCAAGGGAAACATTTTCAAAATTGGGGTTGAATAGAGGGGGGGGGGTAGAAAAAAATGTGCATTTTCAACGGAAAACTGCCCATATCTCGGAAACGGTAAAAGATAAAGTCCAGGTTACTGTTAGTCACTAATAGTAAGTAGCGAACGTCCTTTCAGATAAAATGAAAATCATCGACCTTGGATGACTTTTAAGGTCAGTATACTGCAACAGGGTAGTGCAGCGACACGTTTTTGGTGTGATGTGATCTTAAATAATAGTATTCTCACAAATTTTTCAAAAACTCTGCTAGTAAAAATCCGCTGAAAATTTACCAAGTTGTCGATTAAGTTTGGTGCACCACTATTTGGGGATCGACACAGTGTAAGCAGGATGCAATCTTTAAATTAAGTGTTCAGAGGATGATGACGATGTAGGCTCATGGACAGTGTCGTCGAGATGAGTATTAAAGGCCTACTGTACAGCGTAATAATAACATGTTGGTTGTTTTAGCGCCTGTTACATGTCGAATTATCGATATCGAGAATTCGAGATATTTGGTATCTCACCAAAATTGAAATTGTGACATTGACCCATCCTTAGTTACTATCTTTTGTCACGGTGTAAGAATAACATTATTGCTATTTTATGTTGTTTTGATGGAGGTGAGAGGTCTTTTCAAAGTAACTCGGAAAATGTGTTAGGTTTTGATTCTAGTCCGTAAACAATTTGTTATTGTCGTATAAAGCCGAATGCTATTTGTGCTGGGGTGAAAATAAACGTTTGTCAGTTAAGACTTTACTAATAACGGCAGTGATCGCATTGAGCAACGCGTGTCTAGTTTCTGTTTACTTTTGCAACAGACACCCCCAGTCTCCACAGAGCTTATTTCAACTGATTAGATTAAGTTAGGGTTAGGGATGTTGATGTTAGCAGATTGAAGCAGATGATTAACTATGCAATAAATATGTTTATCTGTTTTTTTTTATTTTGAAAAGGTCAGTGCTGGGGGTAGATCGGCGATCTCGCACTAGTGAGCAGAAAATTACTAGTGGTAGACTTTATCTAATTACATTTATCACTTTATCTAATTACATTTATCATGACTGTGGTTGGGACTGAAATATCAGTTACTTTGTTATTAATTACCAAATTTATTCAAAAACGATATATTTTACTGTTACAAAGAAACAGATATGGCTTGAGATGGACTCAGATATAATACTGAATAAGCCTGATTTAAATACGTGACAGTGTCATGGCATGGTCCTATGACTACCAAGAACATAAGTTCTACCATGTACCTAATAATGTGCCTACCCGATCTACCTCTAGCAATTTTCCAGTGCTAACAGCAAGATCGCCAATTTACCGCTAGAATTACTGTTTTGAAAAATATCTGTTAATGTCTGAGGCACGTTTCGCACTTTTTATTTCTCAGAGATTCTCTGAGAATCTCAGAAAAAAAGTAGGTGCGAAACGCGAATTCTACGCAGTATCTCAGATATTTTCACACAATTTCAGAGATCCTTAGAGAAATAAAAAGTGCGAAACGTGCCTCTGATGTTGGTCACTGAAACAGTTTTCGTAATTTCAGGTGTCTAATTTCGTTGGTTATATCAGCAGCAGTTTTTGCAGCAGCGTCCGTAGCCGCAATTCTGTGTACAACAGCTCCAATTTTTACTGCTTGCTTTTCTTGCAGATCACTTGTAGCTAACACTTTTTAATTTGTGGTGCCATGACGCTTTGGTTTGTTTTTAGTGTTTAAACTGCACTGAATTTAGTCAATTACTTCTCCGAAAAATAATTACAATTGTTGCCACCAGATGTCATATTTTAGACCAAAATGCACCAAATTTGATTTCGGCTCAAGCTCCGCTTGAGACTTGCTGGGAAAACTTCCAGTGCTCACCTAGGTCTCCTAGCTGAATTTCAGGGGCCCTGCATCTAAGGGAAAAAACAAAAAGGGGGAAAGAAAGAGAAGAACAGAAGAGAAGGGAAAGGACAATGTGGAAGAAAAAAAGGGAACGGGAAAGAGAGAAGGAGGCGGAGAAAACGAAAAAGGGAGAACAGGAAGCAAAAGAAAAGAAAGAAGAAAATTGGAAAAGGCAGAGGGTGTTCAAGTTGGGAGGACGGTTGTTTGCTGGTGCTCAGGAAAGATCGATGCCCTTGGTCAGCAGCACCAAGAACAGCGTTGGTAGCAGTAGAGCCTCAGCAGCAGCGTCAGTAGCAGCAGCAGCAGAGTCTGAACCGTAGAAGTTTGTCGTAGAATGTTTAGTTACAGCAGTTGTATTTTACAACTTGTCTAATGCCGTCGATCTAATGTCAGAATTCAATGGACGTAACTAGAGTTACTACTAGAGTTATTACAGTTGTATTCTACATTTTTAGTATAACCATCGGCATAGTGGTAGAATTCAATGGTTGTAACTAGAGTTATGACACTTGTATTCTCAATTTTAGTGTCAAAATCACAGTTCTGTTTACAGCATGGTGTCGTAAAACGCACATACGACAGTTGTATCCGAACAATCACTGGCTGTTTTGAGCTCTGTAGAAGTTACAAGTGACGTTATTCGATTTATGACACTTGTATTCTACAATTTAGCAGACATTTCATTTTACGTCTTTTGTATTCTAACTAATTAAATGAAAAATATTGAACATTCAAGTGTAAAAATGGCGGCATCAGATGCGGGACAACATGACGATCCATATGGTATAAAAAAGTCATTTTTGATAAAAAGTCAAGTTATGACAGTTTTATCCTACAGCAACGATAATGGTAGATCTAATGTGTAATTGCACGTGTGTAGCTTATATACGGTTTTTCTATGGACATTTTTTTTGTATTATGATGCTTTACTTAACAGGTGTCAGAGTTTGATGCTATACGCCAAGCTGTGTTTAATCTTATTGCAGAATATGAGGATATCGATGCATTGCTGCAGGAAGTTAGTGCTTATCATTTTGTAACGTGAACTGAGTTCTGTGATCAGCTTTTGATATTAATCAGTTCTAATATTTGCATTTTAATTGCATTTACTGGCATGACAAAGGAAACACTTGCAGTTGTATTTTTAGCACGTCTTAGCCATCGCAATTCTGTCTCTCCGTCCGTTCGTTCGCTCGTCCGTCTGTCACACAGGTGGATCAGCGGATCAGTCAAAAATGGTGCAAGCTACGATCACCAAATCTTCACCGTCAACTGCCTGGAAGACTCTGGTTTCAGGAACCGTAAAGCTTTTCGATAAATTCGAAGGGGCCACCTTGAATGAGGGCGCTAAATAAGAGGGGGGTGGGTAAAATTTGCGATTTTTGGCCAATAAGTCGTATCTCAGTAACAGTGCGAGATAGGGCTTAGGTTACTATTAATCACTAAGGAAGTC